>ERZ779637.246-NODE-246-length-40070-cov-12.149269_pt1 | contig 40070 bp, 30 predicted proteins | sample MGYA00514196_ERZ779637 | MGnify/ENA primary metagenome ERZ779637 (study PRJEB29562, sample SAMEA4376700) | mouse gut metagenome | isolation source: Cecum | study: EMG produced TPA metagenomics assembly of the A DSS colitis mouse model was used to assess the...
GCCACAGTGCATATATATATTCAATTATATTTCCCCACCCCGTGAAAAGTAACGATTCAGGAGCGAGAGGGACGTGAACAACAAAAGAAGTCTGTAAAATCCGGGAACATTTTGCTATAATATATTAAGATGCCAGATTTGGAGAAGAAGCGAAGATTGTTATGCAGAGGTAGACTTATGTCAGATGCCTATTATACAGGGAACGGAATATATGAGTACCTTGCCAAAGGTACAAACAGGGATGATTTCTTCTGGACAAGCGGCCATTTATGGCTGCTTGTGTATGGGGATGAATGTTTTGTGCCCAAAGTGCTGACAGTTGCCTCCGGAAGCAGGCTCGGTGTCAACACAACGGATGAAGAAAGGATGGCTGTACATGTGGCCGGTCAGATCATACAGGGAACAAACATCCCTGTTAATTTTATTCGGTTTGATTCTGATAAGCCTGTGGAAACGATCCAATATTGGGAATCCAAGATGAAGTGCTTGTCGGAGATCTCTTCGGAAGAACTAAAGAATAGATTTGCACGGTACGGACTGAAAATGAACGATATAATGACGCACAAGTCTATCAATGACAGAAGTTCAAGCCCATTTCATGACTGGCAAAGAAAGAATATGGGAGATTCTGTCGTAGTTGCCGATATCGACCTGGTAAGGTACAGGAACAATGTTCCGGTTGAGATCATTGAGCTAAAACGGTCTTATATAGAGTTAGAAAGATGGGAGCCGTATCCGGTGGACTATAAGAATTTTATTCTGCTCTCAAAACTGTCTCATGCGAGGGGACTTCAGTTTTACATAGTATATAACAAGCGGATCAAGACGCCGTTCTATGATGATGTGTCAAGACTAAAGATCTTTGAATTTGATGACCGAAGGCAGCCATACTGCCGGCTGGCAGGTTACAGGACGATAGGACAGTTTGCAGAAAGCACGGCAGGGGAGCAGAGGTAAGGTTGAGTTAATTCTCTGATGAACAATTCAGTTCAACAAACTGAACAAGTTCAGTTAAAGTTTGTGCCGAAGTGTCACAAACTCCTTGAGTGTAGAGCAAAGTGCTTCGGAATGGAAGGTATAATGGATAAAATGAGAATGGAATCTATGGATATGGTTTCCAATAATGTAGCTAGGCTAGGGGAAATTTTCCCGAATTGTATTACAGAAGGTATTGACAGGAATGGGAACAGAAGGCTGTCTGTTAATCTGGATGTGCTTAGACAGATGCTTTCAGAAGATATTCTGGAAGGGGAGGAAACATATGAGTTTACCTGGGTCGGCAAGAAAGCGTCAATAGTCGAGGCGAACAGACCGATCAGGAAAACATTAAGACCGGATATTGCGGAAAGTAAGAATTGGGATACAACAGAAAATCTGTATATCGAGGGAGATAATCTCGATGCGCTCAAATTGCTGCAGGAGAGCTACTTGAATGCGGTAAAGCTGATCTATATAGATCCGCCTTACAATACCGGGCATGATTTTGTCTATCCCGATTCTTTCATTATGGATAATGAGGAATATGCAAACGGTACAGGCTATTTTGATGCGGACGGGAATGTCAACTTCAGCAGGGAAAACAGTGAGAACGCCGGAAAATACCATTCTGACTGGTGTTCTATGATATATGCAAGATTGATGTTGGCCCGCAGCCTTTTGACGGATGACGGTGTTATCCTGATCAATATGGATGAGAATGAGATCAGCAACCTGCAGAAGATATGCACGGAAGTTTTCGGTGAGGCCAATGATCTCGGCACTATAGTATGGGACAAGCGAAATCCTAAGGGAGACGCACGCGGAGTTTCGTATCAGCATGAGTATATTGTCGCGTACGCCAAAAGGAGGACTGTGTTTACCGAAAAGTGCAAAATGCAAAGACCAAAGAAGAACGCTGAGACTATTCTTAAGAAAGCGGCGCAGCTGTTTTCCGGAGTAGGGGATACGTATTCTCTGGAAGATGCAAATAACGAGTTTTCGTCCTGGATCCGAATGCAAAACGATTTTAGCGGGGGAGAAAGAGCCTACAATAAGATCGACGAGAACGGAGATGTGTATCGTCCGGTATCGATGGCTTGGCCAAATAAGAAGAAGGCACCGGAGGACTACTTTGTGCCGCTGATACATCCGGTCACGGGAAAACCCTGTCCGGTTCCGGATAGAGGATGGAGAAATCCGGCAGCTACCATGAGAAAGATGATGGATGAGGGAAGGATCCTTTTCGGAAAAGACGAGACCACGATTCCGAACAGCAAATACCTGTTGAAGGATAATATGTATGAAAATATACCGTCCCTGTTGTATTTCGGTGGGAGCGATACGGAAATGCTCGCACAGATGAACATTCCGTTCGATACCCCGAAGGTGGTGAGCATATGCAAGGAACAGATCAAATCTTTTACCGGCAATAACGATATTGTAATGGATTTCTTCTCCGGGTCGGCAACGACTGCACATGCGACAATGCAGGCAAACGCAGAAGACGGGGCCGCCCGGAGATTCATTATGGTGCAGGTGCCGGAGAGTATCGCCGAGAACTCAGAGGCATACCGCCGGGGCTATAGAGATATCTGCCAGATCGGTAAAGACAGGATCAGGCGTGCAGGAGAGAAAATAGATGCAGAGACGCACGCGGATATTGACTATGGCTTCCGTGTCCTGAAGGTGGATGAGAGCAATATGAACGATGTTTATTATGCTGCAGGAGATTACACGCAGGACTTACTTTCTATGTTGGAGCCAAATATCAAGAGCGATCGTACCGATCTGGATCTCTTATTCGGCTGCCTTCTTGAGTGGGGCCTGCCGCTGTCATTACCTTATACATCGGAGAAGATCGAGGGATATATCGTACATACTTATAATCATGGAGACCTGATCGCCTGTTTCGATGAGAATATACCGGATTTGGTAATAAGAATAGTTGCGAAGCGACAGCCGCGTCGTGCCGTCTTTCGGGATGCCGGGTTTAAGGACGATCCGTCGAAGATAAATGTGGGGGAAATATTTAAGATGTTTGCGCCTGATACGCGGGTAAAAGTGATCTAGGGGAGCGGCCGAATGAGAATACAATATAAACAGCAGAAGTTCCAGGCTGATGCGGCAAAAGCAGTTGTCGATGTCTTTGCGGGGCAGCCGTATCTGACGCCGACTTACAGGATGGATAGAGGTTCCGGCTATATTCAGCAGAGCTTTACGGAGGATACGGATCTTATCGGTTGGAGGAACCAGAGGATCGTGCCCGAACTAAACGACCGGCTGATCCTTCAGCAGCTGCAGAAGATCCAGCGCGCCAATCAGATCGCACCGTCAAACAGGCTGGAAGGAAGAAGTACCGGGTATCACCTTACGGTTGAGATGGAGACGGGGGTCGGAAAGACGTACACTTATATTAAGACGATGTATGAGCTGAACCGGGCTTACGGGTGGAGCAAATTCATAATTGTTGTCCCGAGCATTGCGATCCGTGAAGGGGTATATAGATCCCTGGAGATGACTCAGGAGCATTTTGCAGAGGAATATGGCAAAAAGATACGGTTCTTTATCTATAATTCTGCCCGTCTGACAGAGATTGACCGTTTTGCCTCGGACAGTTCGATCAATGTTATGATCATCAATTCCCAGGCGTTCAACGCAAGGGGGAAGGATGCCAGAAGGATTTACATGAAGACGGACGAATTTCGTTCGCGCAGACCGATCGATATCATTGCGCAGACGAACCCGATCCTGATCATCGATGAGCCGCAGTCTGTGGAGGGGAAACAGACAAAGGAGAATCTGAAGCAGTTTCATCCGATGATTACACTCCGTTATTCAGCTACCCATAAGAGCGACAGCATCTACAATATGGTCTATCGTCTGGATGCCATGGAAGCATACAACAAACGACTGGTAAAGAAGATCGCGGTCAAGGGGATCGTGGAGAGTGGGTGCACGGCGACGGACGGCTACCTGTATTTGGAAAGCATAAACCTGTCGAAGAAAGACCCGACAGCCACGCTGCAGTTTGAGAGGAAGATGGCGAACGGTGCCGTGAAGAAAAAGAGCAGGATCGTAAGGGAAGGGGATGATCTTTATGAGCATTCCAATGGTCTTGAAGAGTACAGGAATGGATTTGTAGTCAGCCGCATTGACGGTCGTGACGATTCCATAGAGTTCCTTAACGGCATCAGGATATATGCCGGTGACGTGGTCGGTGCGGTTGATGAAGACCAGCTGCGCAGGATCCAGATCCGCGAAACGATCCTGTCGCATCTGCAGCGGGAGAGGCAGCTGTTCTATAAAGGGATCAAGGTCCTGTCTTTATTTTTTATCGACGAGGTGGCAAACTATCGTGAGTATGACGCCGCGGGGCAGCCGGTAAACGGAAAGTATGCCAGGATGTTTGAGGAAGAATATGAGGATATTCTGAAGAACATGCAGATGACTTCAGGGGAGGACGATCATAGCAGATACCTGCGGGCGATTCCGACAGGAAAGACGCACGCAGGATATTTCTCTGTTGACGGTAAGGGGAAGATGATCAACTCCCGGGCCGGGGGAAAAGAGGCGACTTGTGATGATGCCGGTGCATATGAACTGATCATGAAGAATAAGGAATTGCTTCTGGATCGTGATCCGAAGAAATCTCCGGTGCGCTTTATCTTTTCGCATTCAGCGCTGAGAGAGGGTTGGGATAACCCGAATGTATTCCAGATCTGTACGCTGAAGCAGAGCGGCAGTGAGGTCCGTAAGCGCCAGGAAGTGGGGCGCGGACTCAGACTTTGCGTCGATCAGAACGGTGAGCGGATGGATATGAATGCCCTGGGTAATGATGTCCACAATGTCAATGTTCTGACGGTCATCGCGAGTGAGAGTTATGAGTCCTTCGCAAAGGGGCTTCAGGCAGAGATGGCCGAGGACGTGGCGGACAGACCGAAGGCAGTTACCAAAGAGCTGTTTGCCGACCGTGTGGTGAAAGACGATCAGGGCAGGGAAGTCCTTATCACCGATGATATTGCCTCGGCGGTCTATTTTGACTTGATCGTGAACGGATATATCAACAAATCGGGAGAGTTTACGGATAAATACTACGAAGATAAGGCAGGCGGAAAGATCAGGATCGCGGAGGAAGCGAAGGGCATTGCGTCCGCAGTCATTGAGATCATGGAGGCAATCTATGACAGTAAGGCATTATGGCCTGAGAATGCCCGCAGCAATAATGTGGAACTGCAGCTGGATGATGAGAAGTTGAACAGCAAAGAGTTCCAGGCATTGTGGTCTAAGATCAATAAGAAGTCTGTTTATGTGGTGGATTTTGACACGGACGAACTGATAAGGGAGTCCGTCGCCTTGCTTAATGCCAAGCTTCGCGTGGCAAAGATATATTTCCGGGTAGAGACCGGTGCAATGGATTTGGTCAAGTCAAGGGAAGATCTGGCTGCAGGTACTTCCTTTGCGAAAAAGGAATCCGCAAGCTACCGTATGTCTGCAGCGCTTCATTCCAACGTGAAATACGATCTGATCGGAAAGCTGGTGGATGCGACAGGGCTTACCCGTAAGACAGTCATCGCGATCTTGCAAGGGATAAGACCTGCGGTATTTGATCAATTCAAAGATAACCCGGAGGAATTCATTGCCAGGGCGGCGCAGCTTATCAATGAGCAGAAAGCAGCCGCGGTCATCGAGCATATTACCTATGATGTGTTGGATGAGCAGTACGGAATGGATATCTTTACAAAGCATACGCTCAAAGGCCGGCTGGGAGTCAATGCGATGAAAGCAAAGAAGCATCTGTACGATCATATCGTATATGATTCTTCCAGGGAACGTGACTTCGCGACAGAATTGGACACCAACACAGATGTGGCGGTATATGTGAAGCTGCCGGACGGATTCTCTATCTCGACACCAGTTGGACAGTATGTGCCGGATTGGGCGATCGCGTTCTATGAGGACCATGTGAAGCATGTTTACTTTGTGGCGGAAACGAAAGGATCTGCGAATTCCATGCCGTTGAGAAGGATGGAAGAATCGAAGATCCATTGTGCGAGAGAACACTTCAGGGCCGTTTCCGATGGAAGTGTCGTCTATGATGTGGTAGACAGCTATGCAGCGCTGATGCAGAGGATCATGCAATGATCTGTCATCGGGGTGCGCTGCCAAACAGATCCAAAATACTGTTATAGGCCAGGGCTGCTGTTAAGGAGGAGGCAGGATTTTTCGGCAGAGGCAAATGAGAGGCATTGGGAGTGCCGCTAGTTAGGAAACAATGCTGGCGTCTGAGGCTTATATATTGCTGTCTGGCGTATTCCTCGCGTAAGACGGCGCGCTTGGCAGCGTCTCTTTTCATCTCTCGCTCCACCTGTTCCTTCATCAGTTTTTTCATACGTTTGTGACGTTTGATCCACCAGTCCTCCACGTCATCGTCATCATCGTCATCGTCAGGCCGGCTGCCTTTCAGGGCGGATTTGCTAAAGCCATCTCCACGGTGTTCTTCTATCGAAGCACCGAAACGCTCAAATATAACGCTGCCTTCGTTGTTCCCCCAGCCGAAGAACGGATTGCGCACAGACCTGTCCTCTACGAAATAGCCTAGGATCCATGCTTCATAATCCGGATCCTTCCGCATCTGTTCCCAACCCTTATCGGAGATAGAGATAGACGTCGTGTCGTTGACCCTCGTAGGATCATAGGGGATTGTATTGAGCAGGGCGTAGAACCAGGCCTGATATTCTGCCATTGTCATAGTTTCGGTAGAGATTCCGCCACTGTTTTTTTCACGCACTGTTCTGCCGGCCCTAAGCTGTTGGTCCACATGGCGGGCACGATCAGGATGTCTTCTTTTATATTCGTCTACTACACTTTCCAGTACGAGTTTTTTAAAGTTGTCTGTGGTATTGCTTGCTTTCCCGGCATTATCTGCGGAAAATCCTGAGGAGTGTTCTATTTGTGCTGTATGATGATTGAGGACGGCTGTGTATGTTATACTCATGATCTTCTCCGTTTCTGAGGCATGGTCTCTTGGGATCTTACCTGCATTTTCTTCTTGTTATTTTTCTCGTCAGAAATGGGCGGAATATACAGGGAAAAGCCGTGAAATGAGAGTTCTGTGTCATGAATTGACAAAAGAGAAGAAAATGTGTTATGTAAACCCTTGACAACCTTTTCCAGAACCGCTAGAATTTTACAAGAATACGGAAGAAAAGACTGTACAAGGACAAAGTCGGACCTTCCGAAGAAGAACATATAAATGAGGTAAGATCCATGAGACGAAAGAGAATTCTGGCGGCCGTATTGGCTGCAGCGCTGGTGGTACCCGTTAGTCTGACGGGAGTTGGCAGCGTTGCAAATGCTGAGAACGGGAAGCAAGACAGGTACTATTATGAGCAGCTGGAGACTGATGCGAAGGGCATCTACGATGCCATGTATGAGATGTACGAGAAAGAGATCTTCATGACAGGGACCCAGGAATATGATCTGGTGGCGAACGGTCATATAACAAGCGATCAGCTTGCGGCCTACGGCGGGAAGCAGGAGGCGGTGCTGAAGGTGTTCGGTGCTGCGAGGGATGCCTTTTATGCGGACTATCCCGACATTTTCTATGTGGACTTCTCTAACTTGTCCATAAATGTAACGGAGAAGACGATAGCAGCCCCCAGTGTGTCGGAGAATGATACGATTGTGTACGGAGCTTCACTGGGAACCGGAAGAACGGATACCTATTATGTACAGGGATTCGGCGATCAGGCACAGGTAGAGAAAGCGGTCGGTGAGCATGAGAAGAAGATCGATGCGATCGTGCAGGGAGCAAGAAATAAGTCGCAGTCAGTACGGGAACAGGTGGCCTATGTAAATAATGCCATTATCGATAATACGGTCTATAAACTTGACACAAACTGCAGTCCCGGCAATAGCGGGCATGTGAGGACTTCTTATGGTGCGCTGGTGAAGGGGGAGAGTCTGTGTGAAGGATACGCGAGAGCGGTCAAGGTAGTACTGGACGAACTGGGGATCAGAAGCGTGTTGGTACAGGGAAGCTATCGGGCACCGGATGGCAGTGATAACCTTCATATGTGGAATTATGTACAGGTTGACGGGAAATGGTATGGGTTGGATGTTACCGCCAATGACGGGATGAAGGGAGGTGCCGATCGCGAGAAGTACTTATTGGCAGAGAAGGCGGTGATGGAGAAGAATCATATCCCGGATGGCATTATGTCGGGAGCGGGTTTTCGTTTTACTTATCCGCAGCTTGCGGGAGTCGATACGTCGGACGAAGGAGGACCGGACAGTCAGGAGTATAAGACGATCTTTGAGGAAAGCGAATTTCTTGTGCAATATCGGGACGGCACTGAATCGGAAGGGGATGTCGGCATATTTAAAGTCAGCTATAAGGGCATGGGATATCAGGAAGCTGTTGATCGGGAAGGCGTATATATGCTTACTCGTTTTTACCAATATATGCCAGCTACCGATACTTATAAGGTCGGTGATTGGGGGTATTCGGATCCCAAACCATTTATGATGCCACAATTGAAAGAAGCCCTGCTCATAGCGAATGGAAACAGCAGATATATTGAGTTTGCCATCACGAAGAAAGAGCCGGTCGGCCCCTTGTATGGAACAGATCTGACAGCGGAGGAACTGAAAAGGAACTGGACGTTCCAGGGAACTGAGAGTGATTTTCTCGTATCTACAGGAAAGCTGGATAATCCCAAAGGAACTTTTGTGCCGGCTCCTTTTGCAAGGAAGCTTACGCCGAGTAATACCGGATATCTTTCTATGGGCAAAAAACATCATATAACGGCAGTATATAATGAAACGTTGAAAGAGATCGACGGGCAGTCTGCCGGCTATAAACTTACGGTGAAGGATGGCTGGAGTGCAGAGGAAAACAGCAAGATCGAAAATTTTAAATGGGATGGAGACCGTACGATAGAATTTGATTTTACGCCCAGCAGAATGCTTGCGGATAATTATGCCGGCTATATTATACAGGTTACGGGATTACAGGGAGCGGAGAGCTTGAAGGCACCGGACAGCTTTCGCTATGATGTGAAGAAGAGGATCGCCATCTGTGCTTACCGCCCGGAGGGGATCGATCTGACGCTGGGCGGAAAGCCGGTATTGTTGGAGGAAGGAGATCTTTCTTATAACGATTGGCAGACTGAGGACGGGAAGAAACTTACCGATGTCGTGGATAAAATAAAGCTGGTGGCAACGAAGCCGGTGCTGGAGAGTGAGCAGCCGGCAAAACAGGGCGATCAGATGCTGGATGAGATCAAAGACCAGCTGGAGCCGGGAACTACGATCACAGAGAGCGCTACTTTTGATATCAGACTTCAGCACTGTAATCATTATATTATTCAGACCGGAAACAGTGTCAGACTTTTTATCGGTTTTCCGGAAGGATTCAGCCCGGAGCAGGTGGGAGTTACATATAAAGCCTACCACTTCAGAACCGATGAGAATGGGAAACTTGTTGCCGAGGAGATCAGCTGTGTTGTGACAGATGTAGGGCTGATGATTACCTGTGATGCGTTCAGTCCCTTTGCTATTGTCGGAGTGCAGGATTCGACGGGAGCGCCGCCGGTGGCACAGAGGCTGCTTGTCATGAACTCCAAGGGCGGGGAAGTGACGATAGAGAATAACAATGGTGACAAAATATGTGAGTTGACGGGGAAAGAGGATGCCAGGACGATTGCCATCAAGGCGAAAGATGGCTACTCCATAAGTAAGATCTACCTGTCAGATATCGGAGAACAGAAGATAACAAATACTAAGTCCATGCAGCTTACACTCAAATATGAGGATTTGGCGGGCTGTAATAATATCCTGGATGTAACCTTTGCGGAGGAGAAGCAGCAGGAACCGACGGAGCCGGAGAAACCAAAGCCGGAGAAGCCAAAGCCGAGTAAGCCGAGCAACCCGAAGCCAAATAAACCAACGCCGGATAAACCGCAGCAGGAGACGTCGCCGACACAGAAAGATCCGTCCACGAATACGAACCCTGCCGGGACACAGCAGCAGAACAACGCAGCTTCCGGAAGTTCCGGAAACAGTGCAGGAGCCGCTTCCGGCAGCAGTAAGCAGTCTGCATCCGATGCAGATAAGATACTGGCTGCGCAGGCACCGCAGGAGCAGGCAAAAGCGGAGGACGATCAACAGACATCCGTTGCAGCGTCTGCTGCGTCACCGGCACCGTCTGCATCATCGCTTTCCGGGAAAGAGGACGGAGAAGGCTCCGAAGGCGATACGGAGCCGTCATCCTACGACCAGGGGACAGAAACGATGACAGAGACAGGCTCAGAGAGTGAAGAACAGCTGACGGCACCGGGTGTGGAGGATGACGCCGCGCCGGAAAGCGGGGATGACGGCAAAGCCGGTGAGGGATCAAGGATGAGAGATATTTTCTGGACGATCTTGCTCTCGATGGCAGGTGCTGGCATTATCGTCGGCGGTATTGCAGTTTATGTGAGAATTAGAAGGAACTGGGAGGAGTGATCCGGTTTCTATTTTCTCTCTCTGTAATTTTGGTATTCCTTTGGTGTACATTCCATGGCGTTGCGGAATACCTTGGAGAAATAGCCGTTATCACCGAAACCACAGTTTTCGGTGATAACGCCGCAGCCGATCTTGTCGCCGGCGTTTCCGGAAGGCTGTGTGGTGAAATCATCGGGTGCGCTGTGAATGATCAGTGAGCGTCCTATGATCTCCGGCAGTTCAAATCGATCGGTATAAAAGGCGCCGTAGGAATACCCCTTGTTGCCGAGAAGGGGAGGCAGGTCGCCGGCATGATCCGGGTGCGGCAGTCCGCCGGGATTGTAGTGTCCACCGGTCTTATCGAAGGGAAGAGCGCAGTTGCCCGTCTCGTGAATATGCATGCCGTAGAATTGACTGTAAGGTGCGGTATCCTCGTACGGCAGACCGTAGACTTCTGTTTCGATCAGCACACCACCGGACGGAACCGGGTAAAGATAGGCGGTTCCATGCAGGGAAGGATGATCGGAGCTGCCTTCGATCTTTGCGTAAGCGCTGGGATAAGTATAATGTCGCATGTTGATTTCCTGTTTTGAAAAAGTTATTATAGTATATGCGAGACAGTGGGAGATTCCACGGTGAAAACAGCAGGGGCGAGGAGTTTGTGCCGAAACGTCACAAATTCTGCTCGCATCCTCAGCGCAAAGCGCTTCGGAATGGAGGGAAATATGGAGAAAGTGGATGATGTGATCAGAATGTTAGACAATATGGCTGAGAGCGGGGTGAGCCGGATCAAAGTGGAGATATCGGAGGAGGTGACGGACGGGGCCGTCAAGAAGGCTTATCACCACGGAAGATGTGACGTGGGCAGTCCGTTTGCCACCGGGAAGCTCTTCGATGCAAAAGAGTCGGAGTACTAGCAATATAGGAGGTGTGATCTGATCGTCTGCAGTGTAGTAACCATCGATCTTCAGGAACCTGACAGAGGGATTGTGATCTGCGAAGCAGGAGCGAAAGCTCTTCCGGGATGAAGATATTGATGACGAAGCCTGGGAGGATTTCTACAGCAGAATGGAATTCTAGCTGCTTTTCATGGGCAATGGAAGGCAGTCCGTAGAAGAAACTGTTGCAAATTGCGGAAAAGTGTAGTATAAATAGAACAGATCGCAGTGTAATAGAATAACAGGGGCGCTGGGCACAAGTCCGGCTGAGATGTAGAGGCGTAATGTCGCTTCCGGTCCCTTGAACCTGATCCGGGTAATGCCGGCGTAGGAAGAATATTCGACAAATAGAATACTTGTCGTTTTTTCGTACCGCGTTGTGCTGTTTACACCGCGGTACTATTTTTTGGAGGAAACGACTATGACACAAAAATCAACCAAAGTCCGTGCCCTGACAGAGGGCGCGGTCATGATCGCCGCGGCAACGGTGCTGGGGTATCTGCGGATCTTCCGCTTCCCCTTCGGCGGCTCCGTGGATCTGGCGCTGGTGCCGATCCTTGTCTACTGCCTGCGGTGGGGGCCGAAGTATTCCCTGCTATGCTGCTTCGTCAATGGCATGCTGCAGTATTTTCTGGGCGGCGGCATCGCTATTTCCTGGCAGTCTATGCTGCTTGACTATGTGGTGGCCTATACCCTTGTCTTCTTATGCGGTTTCGGGTCGGGAAAGAAGCTTGGCTGGCTGTGGGGAACGATCCTTAGCTCTTTTGGGCGTTTTGTATCGCTGACCCTGTCCGGCGGCCTGCTCTGGTATATGTACATGCCGGAGTCTTTTCTGGGGATACCGATGGTGAATCCCTGGGTCTATTCCGTTCTGCTTAACGGCGTGCTTGTCATCGCGGTGATGGCGGTGGATCTGGTGGCGCTTGGCATCATGCAGAGTATCCCGGCGCTGCGCAGGCAAGTGCTGGCGAAGCAGACAGTATAGTGAGGCATGCGGCCGATCTGACGCCCGCGCAATGAGCCAAGTGACGTGCGTGCACGACTGTTTGGCGAATGTCGTGAGGTTTTTGACTGAAGATTAAAATGCCATATTTGACATGTTATGCCAGGAAAACGTATAATATAAGTCAAGTATGGCATTTTTGTCCTGCGGGCATTTTGTTTTGTCTTGCAGACATGTCAGGCATATGGTAGTATGGCAAAGGATATCGGCGGTACAGCCGACAGCATTTTTGTAAAGGTAAGAACGACGAATCGGATATGGACTGATGGAGGGAGCGCGCTATGGGCGGATTTTTTGGAGTGGCATCAAAGGAAGATTGTGTGTTTGACCTGTTCTTCGGGACAGATTATCATTCCCACCTGGGGACAAGACGGGCAGGCATGGCTGTTTATGATGATAAGAAGGGCTTTGACAGAGCTATACATAATATTGAGAACGCGCCGTTTCGGACTAAATTTGATAAGGATGTCAATAACATGCATGGAACCAGTGGCATCGGCTGTATTTCAGATTATGAACCGCAGCCGTTGATCATCCGTTCCCATCACGGGACCTATGCGATCACGACGGTAGGTAAGATCAACAATAAGGATGAGATCATAGAGGAACTTTTTAAGAGCGGTCATGGCCATTTCATGGAGATGAGCGGCGGCGACATCAATTCTACGGAACTGGTGGCGGCAGTGATCAACCAGCAGGAGAATCTGATCGAAGGCATCCGCTACGCGCAGGAGTTGATCGAGGGTTCTATGACCATGCTCCTGCTGACGGCAAAGGGGATCTATGCGGCCAGAGACAGGTATGGCCGTACACCGGTGACGATCGGACGCAAAGAGAATGCCTGTTGTATCTCTTTCGAGAGTTTTGCCTATCTGAACCTGGGCTATGCGCTGGAACGGGAATTGGGCCCGGGGGAGATCGTGGTGGTGACGCCGGAAGGTGTCCGGACGTTGGCGGCACCGGGTAAGGAGATGAAGATCTGCACGTTCCTCTGGGTCTATTACGGTTACCCTTCATCGTCTTACGAGGGCATCAGTGTGGAGCAGATGCGGTATAACTGTGGTGCCATGCTGGCAAAGAGGGATGACGCTCGGCCGGACATCGTGGCGGGAGTGCCGGATTCTGGAACGGCACATGCCATCGGTTATGCCAATGAGTCGGGAATCCCGTTCTCCAGACCTTTTATCAAATACACGCCTACCTGGCCGCGGTCTTTCATGCCGACGATTCAGAGTAAGCGTAACCTGATCGCCAAGATGAAACTGATTCCGGTACATGAACTGATCAAGGGCAGAAGTCTGCTTCTGATCGACGATTCCATCGTACGGGGAACACAGCTGCGGGAGACTACGGAATTTCTTTATCAGAGCGGAGCTGATCAGGTTCATATCAGACCGGCCTGCCCACCGATACTGTTTGGCTGCAAATATCTGAATTTCTCGAGAGCGACTTCGGAGATGGAACTGATCGCGAGACGTGTGATACAGGAAATCGAGGGGGAGAATAAGTACCCGAACCTGAAAGCCTATGCGGATCCGGACAGCGCAGAGTATCGCGCCATGCTGGATAAGATAGGAGAGAAGCTGAACTTCACCTCTCTCCGCTATCATCGTCTGGACGACATGATCGAGTCCATCGGTATGGACAGATCCAAGCTATGCACTTACTGCTGGGACGGCCGGGAATAGGGATCGATGTGCTGCTGGCGCAGCCAGATCTTCATTACGACTCGTTGTGGCAACAGTTTGGCACCTATGTGGCAGAAGTTGACATAGAGACCATAGACCGAGAGGTCTTTGCCTTTGTCGGCATCTGCCACTGCTTTGCGGGCGATCTTGTCCGGCGCGATCATTCCGAAGAAGCTGCGGGGAGCTTTGGCGGCGCCGATATCGGCCCGGTCGTAGAGATCGGTCTTCAGCCAACCGGGACAGACCGCAGTGGCACTGATGCCCCGGTCTTTCAATTCGACATGCAGCGCCCTTGTGTAGTTGCGCACGAAAGCCTTCGTGGAACTATACAGATTCTGGTAGGGAAGCGGCTGGAAGGCTGCTTGGGAGGCGATGTTGATGATATGGCTTCCTACAGGCATATAAGGGATACAGGTCAGGCCCATAGCCACGACGCCGCCGATATTTAAGTCGATCATGTTGAGGGAGTCGGCTATGCTTAAGTCGCCGTAGGAGCAGAATTTGGCGTAGCCGGCATTGTTGACAAGATAACGGATTTCCACACCGCTTTGGGCAAGTCGGTGACCTAACTCCTCGATCAAAGAAGCCTGAGACAGATCCAGGCTGATAGGTATCACCTTCGGTCCCATCTGCCTGCGCAGCTTATCCAGTTTGTCCCTGTGCCTGGCAATGGCCCAGATCTCATCGATCTCCTTTTTCTCTTTGATGATTCTTACAAATTCTCTGCCCAGCCCTGTGCTGGCTCCGGTTACGATCGCAATCTTTTTCATAGAGTTCTCTTCCTGTAGTTTGTTATGATGAGGATGCCGAAGCTTACAGATCTTCGGCCTTTTGTCCTTGATATCTTCAACTGTTGCTTATTAGATAGTATAGCAAAGGATGTGTCAAAATTAAAGTTTCTATTCAGAAAAAGTAGTTACATGCTTCCTCCCTTATAGTATTTTTGATACAATAAATCATAGATACAGATTCCGGAAGTTGGTGGATGGAAAGAGAGCAGAGTAAATAAATGATTTAAGGCAACAATAAAGAAGATATCAATCTCCTGCGTAAGATAAAGTATGGCTGAATCATAATAAGTAACAAGTGTTATCTTGCTGGTATAGCGAATGATCAAAGACCCCGCTGCAAGCAGCCACTTGGCTTGTTGCTCGCGGGAATAAACAGCCTGGCATATCATTTGTCTGGCGTGCATGCTTTGTTATGCCGGAATATTTATTGAGAAGGAGAGACATTTATCATGGCGAAAAGGATATTAGATTGTTATGCGTCAGATTTCGCGGGCTTTACGAAAGCAGATCTGCTGGAGTCCATACGAAAGAGTGAGGGACGCGTCATGCTCTGTGAGACGATCGGCACGGTACGGCCAATGCTGGGGGATGTGACAAACGCGGAGTTCGTGTCGGCTATGGGGGCGGATTTTGTGCTGTTGAATATGTTCGACGTGAATGCGCCTGTGATAGAAGGACTGCCGGAGGGGAGGCCGGAGGATACCGTGCGACTGATCAAGCATCTGACAGGGCGGCCTGTTGGCATCAATCTGGAGCCGACGGAGGCAGGCGGGGAGACGGAAACGGCGACCCTCTGGCAGATGTCCCTGGGACGGCGTGCCACTCTTGAGAATGCACGGCGGGCCTGTGAAATGGGAGTGGATATGATCTTGCTGACCGGGAATCCGGGGATGGGCGTTCACAATGAGGCCATTGAGGAGACGCTTCGGTCGTACAAGAAGAATCTGGGAGAGCGGATCATTCTGGCAGCAGGCAAGATGCATGCAGCGGGCATTCTTACGGAGGCCGCAGAGCACATTATGACGAAAGAGGAGGTCAGGCGGTTCAGGGAAGCCGGGGCGGATATCCTGCTCTTCCCTGCGCCGGGAACAGTGCCGGGAATCACGATGGAGTATGTGAGGGAGCTGGTCGGCTATGCGCACAGTCTGGGTGCCTTGACGATCACGGCTGTCGGTACATCCCAGGAGGGTGCGGATACGGATACTATCCGCCGGATTGCTCTGATGTGCAAGATGACCGGCACGGACATGCACCATCTGGGTGACACGGGTTATACGGGTATGGCTCTGCCTGAGAATATACAGGCGTACTCGGTGGCCATACGCGGCATCCGGCATACGTATCACAGGATGGCGGCTTCGGTGCGGCGATGAGACAGGCAACGTAAAAGGGATACAGAAAATTTGGGAAACAGGGGAAACGGAAATGCAAAAGATATTGGTGGTAGATGACGCAGCGGTAAATCGTGAGATGCTGCGTGAAATGCTGGAAGACAATTATGATATCGAGATGGCGGAAAACGGGCAGCAGGCGCTGCGGAAGCTGTTAGAATATAAAGGGGTGCTGACGGCGGTACTCCTTGATCTGCAGATGCCGGAGATGGACGGCTATGCGGTGATCGATGCGATGAAAGAGAACGGATGGCTGGAGCAGATTCCGGTGCTCGTTATAAGTATCAAGAGTACGGCGGAGATCGAGAGTCGGTGCCTGGAGATCGGAGTCTCAGATTTTATCCACAAGCCCTTCGACAGATCCATTGTGAAGCATAGGGTCAGGAACACCATCGATCTGTTCGCTTATAAGAACAGTTTGGAACAGCAGGTAGAGGAGCAGCGGCAGACACTGAGGCAGCAGGACCGGATCATTCGGATCCAGGCCGAGAAGCTGAAGGAGGCGGAACCTTTTGACAGATTGATGATGGAGTACCGGTTTGCCATTATGGAGATCGAGACGAGACTGAAAGTGCTGAATGAAGAGTTCTCGCGGGAATACAAGCGTAATCCCTTTGAATCTATCAAGAGCAGATTGAAAACGCCGGAGAGTATCTATGAGAAACTGGAGCGCAAGGGTTATCCGATCACGGTGGATAATATCAGGGAACATTTGACCGATGTGGCGGGGCTGCGGGTCATCTGCTCCTTCCCGGACGATATCTACCGGCTGGCGGATTTAGTCATCAGGCAGGACGATATCCTTCTTCTGCGGAAAAAGGACTATATTCAGAATCCGAAGGACAACGGCTACAGGAGTCTGCACCTCATACTGAGTGTGCCGATCTTCCTTTCCAATGAGAAAAAGTACATGAAGGCGGAGGTACAGTTCCGAACGATCGCCATGGATTTCTGGGCCAGCCTGGAGCACAAGCTGAAATACAAGAAGGATGTGAACAACGCGGAGGAGATCGTAGCACAGCTGAAAGACTGCGCAGATTCCATCGAGATGCTAGATCACCAGATGCAGGATCTGCGCAACAAGATCGATATGGACGGCAGGTAGGAATTGATTAATCTTACATTTTGTCATATACTGGATTTATGCAAAAACTAGCAGAAGAAATCAAAACAGGACAACTGAAACAGGTCTACATTCTGTACGGTGAGGAGACCTACCTGCGCAGCCAGTACAAGGATAAGCTGAAAAAGGCATTGCTCGGTGACGGAGACGATATGAACTTTCACTATTTCGAGGGGAAGAATATCTCATCGGGGGAAGTGATCGATCTGGCTGAGACTATGCCCTTTTTTGCTGAACGGAGAGTGATCGTGCTGGAGAACAGCGGCCTTTTTGCAAAAGGCGGGGAGGAACTGGCGGCTTATCTTGGCAATCCGGCACAGACAGCTTCTTTCGTGTTCGTGGAGCAGTCGGTCGATAAGCGCAGCAAGCTGTATAAGGCGGCGACGGTCAAGGGACGCGCCATCGAGTTTAAGGCGCAGGATGAGGCTGTACTGAAGCGCTGGATCCTCGGCTTTTTGAAGAAAGAGAATAAGAATATCACGGAACGGAATCTGGATCTTTTTCTGGATAAGACCGGCTCCGGTATGGAGAATATCCGGGGGGAACTGGAGAAGCTTTTCTGCTATTGCATGGGGCGGGATGTGATCACGGCACAGGACATCGAGGCGGTCTGCACGAGACAGGTGAGCAGCCAGATCTTCGATATGATAAATGCGGTGGCGGAGAGACGGCAGAAGATGGCTCTGGATCTGTACTATGACTTGCTGACTCTGAAAGAGCCACCCATGCGGATTCTGTTCCTGATCACCAGGCAGTTTAACCTTCTGCTGCAGGTGAAAGAACTGAAGAATAAAGGTTATGATGCGAATACCATTGGCGGCAAGGTGGGACTGGCCGGATTTATTGCCAGAAAGTATGTGACGCAGGCCGCCAAATTCCGTGAGGAAGATCTGCGCAGGGCGCTGACAGACTGCATAGAGGCAGAGGAGGCGGTCAAGACGGGCAGGATGAATGATGTGATGAGCGTGGAACTTTTGATCGTGAAGTACAGTGCGGTATGACTTTTTGCCTGAGGGCATAGAGCAGCACGGTGAGAAAGGAGCAGGGAAATAAAGTATGAGTATGAGTATGAATATTGTATGTCTGGATCTGGAGGGAGTGCTGGTGCCGGAGATTTGGATCGCTTTTGCGCAAGCCAGCGGGATACCGGAATTAAAGCGGACTACCAGGGATGAGCCGGATTATGATAAGCTGATGCGCTGGCGGATCGGGGTGTTGAAGGAGCATGGATTGGGTCTGGAGGAGATACAGGCCACGATAGCTACGATCGATCCGATTCCCGGGGCGAAAGAATTCCTGGATGAACTTCGCAGTCTGACGCAGGTGATCATCATCAGCGATACATTTAGGCAGTTTGCAGGACCTCTTATGGAGAAGCTGGACTGGCCTACAATCTTCTGCAATTCTCTGGAAGTGGCTCCGGACGGTGAGATCACGGGATTCAAGATGAGGATCGAGAATTCCAAACTATCAACGGTGAAGGCACTGCAGTCTATTGGATTTGAGACCATTGCCGCCGGCGACAGTCATAACGATCTGGACATGATCCGGGCCAGCAAGGCGGGATTTTTGTTTAAGAGTACGGAGCAGATCATTCGGGAGAATCCGCAGTTCCCGGCTTATGAGACATATGAGGATCTGATGGCGGCGATTCGGCATGCGCTTTAAGAGATTTATATTTCGGTCAGTCCTGCTGGCCGTCACGCTGCCGCTGCTGACTGCCTGCAATCCCATACATGGCAGGACTGAGGCCTATTCAAAATCTTTCTTTGCCATGGATACCTACATGACGTTCACCGTTTATGATGACAATGCGGAGGATGCCCGAGCGGCTTTAGCGTGCGCACAGGAAGAAATCGATGCACTGGAAGCACTTATCGCCGTCACGGATGCACAAAGCGATATCTATGCAGTCAATCATGGCGGTGGACAGCCGGTGGCCATACGGGAGAGGACGGCCGAACTGCTTTCCTTTGCATTGAGAATGGCGCAGGAGACGGGCGGCGCGCTGGAGCCGACGCTGTATCCGGTCCTGAGTGCATGGGGATTTACAACAGATGAGAACAGGATTCCTCCCGGCGGTCAGATCGACGGGCTTCTGGAAACGGTCGGATATGACAGGGTGCAGGTGACAGATGACGGCGTTACCATGGCGGATGGCATGATGCTGGATCTGGGTTCCGTTGGAAAAGGATATGCGGGGGATCGGGCGGAACAGATCCTCAGGGAAAAAGGCATTGATTCGGCAGTTTTGGACATCGGCGGCAATATTCAGGCGGTGGGGACGAAGCCGGATGGCAGTGACTGGAAACTGGGGCTGCGCAGTCCTTTCGGGGAAGGAATATTCGGGACACTGCAGATCGCTGATAAAGCGGTCGTCACCTCGGGGAATTACGAGCGTTATTTTATTGGAGAGGACGGTGTCCGATACGGCCATATCCTGGATCCCAAGACGGGATATCCGGTAGATAACGGGTTGGCATCCGTGACGATCATCGCCAAGGAGGGGAAGGTATGTGATGCACTGTCCACGGCGCTTTTTGTTATGGGCCTGGAGGATGCGGTGAGATACTGGAGATCCCGTCAGGAAGAGCAGCCTTTTGATATGATACTCGTGACGGAAGAAAAAGAAGTATATGTGACGGAAGAAATTAAAGACAGATTTAACTTGAGGAAGGAATATAGTTCTATGCCAGTTCATCAGATAGCTCTGTCGGAATAGGGAAAATAGTGGAGAATAAGGGAGAAAACAAAAATTATATCAAGATTTAACCCTATAGCATCTGAAAATTCAGACAAGTGGATCGAAGGGAAAGAAGGCAAACGGAAAAATATGGACAGCAATAAACTGCCGCTGTATCAGCAATGATACAACGGCAGCTTTACGTAGTATAAGGTTGAATAAATTCTCTGATGAGCAATTTAGTTCAACAAACTGAACAAGTTCAGTTAGAATTTGTGACGCTTCGGCATGGATGTAAAGATGCAAAACACTCGTTATTCACGCTTCATATTCTTGATCACGAGTAGTGTGAGCAGTAATAATAGGATGCCCACCGGCATGGAGATCCATGCGCTCTGTGCGAAACCGGCTACGATATAGGTGATAAAGGAGATCGCGGCTACTACGATCACATAGGGCAGCTGTGTGGACACATGATTGACGTGGTCACACTGCGCGCCGGCAGAAGCCATGATCGTGGTATCGGAGATGGGGGAGCAGTGATCGCCGCATACAGCGCCTGCCATACAGGCGGAGATGGAGATGATCATCAACTGCGGATTGGAATTCATAAATACATCCACAACAATAGGGATGAGAATACCAAACGTTCCCCAGGAAGTTCCGGTAGAGAAAGCGAGGAAACATGCCACGATGAAAATGATAGCCGGCAGGAAGTTCATGAAGGATCCCGCACTCTTATGTACGGCATCGGCTACGAAGGTCGCTGCGCCCAGTGAATCCGTCATGGCCTTCAGTGTCCAGGCAAAAGTAAGGATCAGGATAGCCGGGACCATGGCCTTGAAACCGTCAGGCAGACAGGCCATACAGTCTTTGAAGCTTAAGACTCTTCTGATCAGATAGATAATGATCGTCAAGAGCATGGCGCAGATACTGCCCAGCGCAAGACCGACAGAGGCGTCGGAGTTGGAGAATGCTTCCACGAAACTTGCTCCGTCAAAGAACTCGCCTGTATAGATCATGCCGATGACACAGCATACGATCAACATGATGATGGGGATCAGCAGGTCGATCACTTTTCCTTTTAGATTTACGGTCTCTGTCTTCAGAGTGTCTTCTTTCTTACCGGTGGAGAACAGATCCCCTTTGAGGGCATTGGCTTCATGTGTTTTCATGGGGCCGAAATCTACCTTCATCAGTATCAGTGCGATCATCATGATGATAGTCAGGATCGCATAGAAGTTATAGGGAATGGCGCGGATAAAAATGGAGAATCCGTCTTCGCCCTCCACAAAACCGGAAACGGCTGCCGCCCAGGAAGAGATCGGTGCGATGATGCAGACAGGAGCCGCAGTGGCATCGATCAGATAGGCCAGCTTCGCGCGGGAAACTTTGTGCTCATCCGTAACGGGCTTCATGACGCTGCCCACGGTAAGACAGTTAAAATAATCATCGATAAAGATCAGTACGCCGAGTGCAACGGTGGCAAGCTGTGCGCCGGCTCTTGTCTTGATCTTCTCTCGGGCAAAATGGCCGAAGGCTGCGGAACCGCCTGCACGGTTCATCAGGCTGACCATGGCGCCCAAGATCACGAGAAACACCAGGATACCTACGTTATAGGCATCGGACAGGACGGAGACAAAGCCGTCGTTGAAAATGTGTGTGAGTGTCCCCTCGAAGGAGAAACCGGAATAGAACAGGCCGCCCACCAGAATACCGATGAACAGCGAACTGTAAACCTCTTTCGTGATCAGGGCCAATACGATCGCGACGATAGGCGGGATCAATGCCCAGAAAGTGGCATACATGGCAGGTGTGTACTCGGCCTGCGCATCTGCGGCAAACGCGGTAAGCGGCAGAAGCCCAAGACAGAGAAGCATAAGGCCTGCTCCTCGTAACAGTTTTTTCTTTTTCATTTGTACCTCCATTCCGAAGCGGTTTGTGCTGAGGATGCGGGCAGAATTGCAGATTCTGCTCTGCGATCAATAGAATTTGTGACGCTTCGGCACAAATTCAAACTGAACTTGGTCAGTTTTGTGAACTATCTTGCATAAAAATACATGAAAGTCATGTGGCAAGACAGATCTTTTTGTATGATTGCCGAAGTTAGTATACCATTGCTTATTGCATTTCACAAGAAAAAAGACATAATATATGAATATTTATGTAACATTGGGTGTGAAATGGAACTAACAGTGCACCCTATTATGTAAAGAGTCTGTTGCGTATCTTCAATCAAAAATACTGCACTTGCTGTAAGTAGAGGGGAGAGCAGATATGCAGAATGTAGAGTTTTTGGTTGCTATATCACCTGTTATTCTGGTACATTATGCTAAACGCCATGAGACGGGAAACAGGAGATGGATGAGATATACTGTTGAAATGCCTTATCAAGGTAATCTTATCGAGGGGAGCAGTATGTTAACATTAGGTAGAGAAATACATTAATGAAGAAGTAGGAGGGTATCGTATGACGAGAGAAGAGGCGAGAAAGAGAGCGTCTGAACTGGTGGAGCAGATGACAGTAGAGGAGCGTGTGGGGCAGCTTCGGTATGAGGCGCCGGCCATAGAGCGGCTTGGCATTCCGGCCTATAACTGGTGGGGAGAGGGTCTGCACGGTGTGGCCAGAGCAGGGACGGCGACAGTGTTCCCACAGGCGATCGGTATCGCGGCGGCATTTGACGAAGAGCTGACAGGCAAGATTGGGGAATGCGTGGCCACTGAGGGCAGGGCGAAATACAATGAGTATTCTGCCCACAATGACAGGGATATCTATAAAGGACTTACGTTCTGGTCGCCGAATGTCAATATTTTCCGGGATCCCAGATGGGGAAGGGGACATGAGACCTATGGAGAGGATCCTTATCTGACTTCCAGACTGGGTGTTGCTTTCGTCAAGGGCCTGCAGGGAGATGGTGAGGTCATGAAGGCGGCGGCCTGCGCGAAGCATTTCGCGGTGCATTCCGGACCGGAGGCGCTGCGCCATGAGTTTAATGCAAAGGCCGACCCGAAAGATATGGAGGAAACATATCTGCCTGCATTCGAGGCGCTTGTCAAAGAAGCGCATGTGGAGGCGGTGATGGGCGCTTATAACAGGACGAACGGGGAGCCTTGCTGCGGAAGTGAGACATTGATTCGTGGCATTTTGCGTGGAAAGTGGAATTTCGAGGGACATTTTGTGTCGGATTGCTGGGCGATCAGAGATTTTCATGAGCATCATATGGTGACCGCAACACCAGAACAGTCTGCCGCTATGGCGTTGAATGCAGGATGCGATCTGAACTGTGGTGTGACTTATCTGCATCTGCTGGAGGCACTTAAGCAGGGGCTGGTGACGGAAGAAAGCATCACGGAGGCGGCGGTGCGCCTTTTTACGACCAGATTCTTGTTGGGACTTTTTGATGAAAGTGAATATGATAAACTCGACTATGAGGTGGTGGAGTGTGAAGAGCATATCGCGCTGGCAGACCGGGCAGCCAGGGAGAGTATCGTCCTGCTCAAGAATGACGGCATCTTGCCTCTGAATGTGGATAAGCTTAAGACCATCGGCGTGATCGGCCCCAATGCGGACAGCCGTAAGCCGTTGGTTGGCAATTACCATGGGACCTCATCGGAGTATATCACGGTTGCGGAAGGCATCCGGGATCATGTGGGTGGTAAGGTAAGAGTCCTGTTTTCGGAAGGCTGCGGGCTGTTCGAGGATAAGACGGAAGCATTGGCTTTTGCCGGGGACAGGCTTGCAGAAGCCAGGATCGTTGCGGAACACAGTGACGTGGTGGTGCTGTGTCTGGGACTGGATGAGACGCTGGAAGGAGAAGAGGGAGATACCGGTAACAGCTATGCTTCCGGAGACAAAACGGACTTGCTGCTTCCGAAGCCCCAGAGGGATCTGATGGAGGCAGTTGCTTCCGTGGGCAAACCGGTAGTTCTGTGCCTGATGACAGGAAGTGCTATGGATCTGCGTTATGCGACAGAGCATTTTAACGCTGTCGTGCAATTATGGTATCCAGGTGCCAGAGGCGGCAGAAACGCGGCAAAGATTCTGTTCGGAGCGGTGTCTCCGTCGGGGAAGCTGCCAGTGACCTTCTATGAGGACAGTGACAGACTGCCGGAATTTACCGATTATCGTATGGCAGGCAGGACATATCGTTATATGGAAGAAAAGGCGCAGTACCCGTTTGGATTTGGTCTCACCTACGGGGATGTGGCAGTGACGGCGGCAGAACTTGCCGGAACCGACAGGGAAGAAATATCTATAAAAGTAACTTTGCAGAATAAGGGACAGCGAGACACAGATGATGTGGTTCAGATTTATATTAAGAATACGGATTCGGCACATGCTTTGAAGAACCCTGCACTCTGTGCATTCAAACGGGTTCATGTTAAGGCAGGAGAGACGGTGCAGACGGTACTGCAGATCGCGCCGAGGGCCTTTACGGTAGTGACGCCGGAAGGAGAGCGGATGATGGACGGTAAATGCTTTGAGCTGTATGCCGCTACTTTCCAGCCGGATGAGCGGAGTCAGGAACTGCTGGGGAGAGAGGCCGTGAAGGTACCTCTTTGCTTTCTGTAATTGACGCGTCTTATATAAAAGGGCAGGAGGGATGAAAGGTTGGATCAATTTTCCGGTGGGCAATTTGGTTCAACAGACTGTACAAGTTCAGTTATAGTAAACGACATAACAAATTTCTGCTTCCGGTTCCTGCCAAAGCCATATACGGGAGCTTTTGCAGGACCGAAAACGAAATTTTTAATGTCGTTAACTATAGCAATGTCAGCCAGAGTTTATAACGCTTCGGAATGGAGGAAAATGTATGGCAAAAGCGTATGACATGAAACCGTATCTTAGTGAGATTGAAAAAGTGATACAGGAAGGTCCGTACAAGGACAGCTGGGAGTCATTATCGGAATATCAGGTTCCGAACTGGTATGAAAAGAAGAAATTCGGGATTTTCATTCATTGGGGTGTATTTTGCGTTCCGGCATTCGGCAGTGAATGGTATCCGAGGAATATGTATATTCAGGGCGAAAAGGAATATCAGCATCATATTGAGACATACGGACAGCACAAGGAATTCGGGTATAAGGATTTCATACCGCTGTTCAAGGCTGAGAAATTTGATCCGGAGGCGTGGGCAGAGCTGTTCAAACAGGCAGGAGCAGAGTATGTTGTGCCCGTTGCGGAGCACCATGACGGATTTCAGATGTACCGAAGTCAGATATCCGAGTGGAATGCATGGGATAAGGGACCCAAGAGGGACATACTCGGGGAACTGCGGGAGTCGTTTGCCAAGAAAGACCTTATTCTGGGCGCTTCTTCCCACCGTATTGAACACTGGTTTTTTCTGAGTCATGGCAGAGAATTTGACAGTGATATCAAAGAGCCGCTGGAACGCGGAGATCTCTACTGGCCGTCGATGCCGGAAGCGGATCATCATGATATCTTCAGTCATCCCGTACCGACGGAAGAGTTCCTGCAGGATTGGCTTGTGCGGACTTGTGAACTGATAGATGAATATCGGCCGAAGATCCTCTACTTTGACTGGTGGATCCAGCATTCCAGTGCAAAACCATATATAAAGAAGCTGGCGGCTTACTATTATAACAGGGCGGCCCAATGGGGAGAGCAGGTTGTGATCAACTATAAGCATGATGCCTATCTCTTCGGGACGGCAGTGCCGGATGTGGAAAGGGGTCAGTTCGCTGATATGAAGCAGTACAGCTGGCAGACGGACACGGCGATCGCATTGAATTCCTGGGGATATACGGAGAATAACGTTTACCGTTCTGCCAGCGACATATTGTGTGACCTGGTGGACATCGTGAGCAAGAATGGCCGGCTGCTTCTGAATGTCGGACCAAGAGCAGACGGTTTGATCTCCGAAGAGGAGACGAAGATTCTTAGGCAGATTGGGGATTGGCTTACGGTGAATGGAGAAGCGATTTACGGATCGAAACCATGGAGAGTTTTTGGGGAAGGGCCCACGCAGATCGTCGAAGGGCAATTCTCGGACGGTATCAAGAAGAATTTCACCAGCCAGGATTTCCGCTTTACGATCAAAGGAGGGAAATTGTATATCATTGCACTGAAATGCAGTGAGACAGGCAAGTACTGCGTGAAATATCTGGGGATACGCGATGCATCGAGAGTAGCCAATTTTAGCGGGATCATTAAGAAAGTCGAGATACTTGGATCTGACCGGGAACCTGTATGGGAGCGGGACGAAGAGGGATTGCAGATCTCTTCTGATATCAGGAGTGATATGCCGGTGGTATTCAGAGTGACAATAGAATAACTGATCTTATTTCAAGGGAGTCTGTTGATCATATGTATGACAGACTCTCTTTATCTGTGTGCGCTTCGCTCATGAATAGCGAGCATATTATACTTGCACCGTACTTTTCATAGTCTGCTCACGCCCTCGGCGTAAAGCGCTTTGGAATGGAGGAAAGACTGAATAATTTATAGCAATATAGTCCGATTTATAGGACATAAATTATGCTATTATGGCATTGATCAGGCAGTCATCATAAACATAACAGGTAAGAAGGGGGATTTATGTCTAACAGGAAATTTATACTATATTCGTTTGTATTGGGAATGATCATTATCTTTTGTGTGAGAGAAACGACACTGCATATGGAGAACGAGCAACTTACGGAGGAGAAACATTACTATTCAATGTTGGAACAGGAGTATACACAGAGTACGAGGGCGGTATTGGAACAGGAAGGTTTCGGTAACTGTGGAGTATCGATGACCAAGGTGACAAATATAGATGGCAGCAGAGAATATATGGTTCGCATTTATCATAGAAGATTGGAACGTATGTCCGAGATGGATAAGAGTATTTTGAAGGGCAGGCTGGCACACTCAGAATTCAGGCATGATGTATGTACATTTCAATATGATCTATAAAGATTGACAAAACGGAACATTTGTTCTATTCTATTTAACATACAGAACATTTGTTCTTGCGTTTGAAATCAAGAGAAATCGCCTCCGAAGCTGTAAGGTTGAATAAATTCTCTGATGAGCAATTTATAGTTAACGACATTAAAAATTTCGTTTTCGGTCCTGCAAAAGCTCCCGTATATGGCTTTGGCAGGAACCGGAAGCAGAAATTTGTTCTGTCGTTTACTATAGTTCAACAAACTGAACAAGTTCAGTTAGAATTTGTGCCGAAACGTCACAAATTCTATTGATCGCAGAGCAAAATCGGAGTATTCCTTCGGAAAACTCCTAAATTCTGCTCACGTTCTCAGCGTAAAACGCTTCGGAATGGAGGTAAAAATGACAATGATCCATGGTGACCGGTCCTGTACTCCGCTGCAAGACATCCGGTCGTGAAAGCTGAGGTTTCAGACGATCGTTTGTAGCACAATAAATTTCATGAGTATAAGGGAATGACTTTTTTCTGGTTTGGGATTATACTAAGTAAGAATACGGTCTGATAGGAAGGCCACACTTAGTATAGGAACTGTTTTTCTATGCAGACAGATTGGAGAAGAATATGCGATCAAATCCCAAACCTCAGGAAATGTATAGACACCGTAAGGGAGATATTTATCAGATCCGTTGTCTTGCGAAGCACGGTGAGACCGGAGAGATGATGGTAGTTTATCAGGCGATGTATGGTGCTTTTCAGATTTATGTCATTTCACTTTCTATGTTTATGAAGGAAATAGATACGGCTGTATATTCGGATGCCGGGCAGCAGTATGAGTTCGAACTGATATCGGATATCGAATTGGCTTCCGAATCGCAACTGATGAGTACAAGTGAACCGATAGCGGAAGAGAAGATACAGGAAGAAGATGAACAATTGAATATTGACCCTCTGGTGATGGAGTTTTTGGAGGCAGATACTTATGAGCAAAGACTCAACATTCTGTCTGCGCTCCGCCACAGAATCACGGATGATATGATCAATATGATGGCCCTGGCGGTCGATCTGGAGATCAAGGAAGGCGATGTGGAAGAGCGCTATGAGGAATTTAAGAACTGCCTGCTGACATTTGAGAGATATGAGTGCAACAGACTACGCTGAGCTTTGAAGTTTTGAGGCATAAGGGCATATAGTTGACTACCGGAGGATCATATTGATCTTTCCAGCTGCAGCCGAATTGCTGTGGATCATGGACAGATTGGAATTTAAACCGGGAGGTGGCGTATGGCATATGACTTGGACAATAAATTGGTGATAGGTGTCTCTTCAAGAGCGCTGTTTGATCTGACATATGAGAATACGATATTTGAAGCGGATGGCGTGGAAGCTTACTGCAGATATCAGGTCGAGCATGAGGACGAGATCCTGCGTCCGGGACCTGGATTTCCGTTGATCAAGGCGCTCCTGAATCTGAATGACCTGCTAGGTAAAGGAGACAGCGTGGAGGTCATTATCATGTCCAGGAACAGTCCGGATTCTTCCCTTCGGGTTTTCAATGCGATCGAACATTACGGATTGAATATCACCAGGGCGGTACTGGCCAGCGGCGCATCGCTGGCGCCGTATCTCTCGGCTTTCAAGACAGACCTGTTTTTGTCAGCCTATGAGGATGATGTGCAGAGCGCTATAGATTCCAATATTGCTGCAGGCATTATATGTACAGATGGGCTGTATACATACGACTGCGACCATCAGATCAGACAGATTCGTATAGCGTTTGACGGAGATGCGGTTTTATTCTCGGATGAATCCGAGAGGATCTTTAAGGAGCAGGGATTGGAGGCTTTTGAGGAGAACGAGAGGCGCAATGCCAATAATCCGCTGGAGGCAGGGCCTTTTGCTAAATTTCTTTCGATGCTGTCTGAGCTGCAGAAAGATTGTCCTGCGGAGGAAGCGCCGATCAGGACGGCTCTTGTGACTTCCAGATGTGCACCAACACATGAGAGAGTGATTCGGACGCTTCGGGCATGGAATGTACGTATAGACGAGGTGTTTTTCTTGGGTGGGGTCAGAAAGAAAGAAGTTTTACAGGCTTTTGGAGCTCATATATATTTCGACGATCAGTCAATCCATACGACGCAGGCGTCAGAGGTAGTACCGGCAGCCAGAGTGCCTTATAAGAAGAAGGTTCCGTCTGAAGAAGAGGAGGAACTGGACAGCAGTTGATCTTGTCCGGAAAGGATAAAACGATGAGACTATTGCGAGTACTATGGTCATCCGGGGAACGCGTGGTCTATGACGGTCGTAAAACAGAGTAGAGGGGATTGACAAGTTTACATAATATGAAATATTACAATATAATCGAAGCCAATTTCATAGAGAGACCGAACCGATTTATAGCCTACGTGGATATAGCAGGTGAACGGACGAAAGTGCATGTCAAGAATACAGGGCGGTGCCGGGAATTGCTAAGGGACAATGCGCCGGTATATTTGGAGCGGAGCGGGAACCAAACACGGGCCACTGCCTACGATCTGGTTGCGGTAGATAAGGATGGCAGGCTGGTCAACATGGATTCCAATGCGCCGAACAAAGTTGTAGGTGAATGGTTGGAGAATGGCGGATTGTACCGGGATGTCAGTCTTGTACGGCCGGAGACGACCTTTGGAAATTCACGTTTCGATTTCTATGTGGAGAGCGAGTCAGGGCATAAAGCTTTTATAGAGGTCAAGGGTGTTACGCTGGAGAATGACAATATAGCAGCTTTTCCGGATGCGCCTTCCGAGCGTGCTATCAAGCACGTGGAGGAGCTGATCGAGGCGCATGCGCAGGGCTATGATGCTTACCTGATATTTGTGATACAGATGAAGGATATTTGTCGCGTGGAGCCTAATTGGGCGACGCAGCCTGAATTTGGGGAAGCGTTGAAGCGGGCAAGAAATTCCGGCGTACATCTGCTTGCATATGATTGCCTTGTGGAAACGGACAGCCTATCGATCAATGAGCCGGTTCCGGTGGTGCTGGATAGTCTTGATCTAATCGCATCGCCGCTGCTTGCCTGGTATGATGCCGGAAGGCGGATTCTGCCATGGCGTGAAGAACCGACCCCGTATCATGTATGGCTGTCGGAGATCATGCTGCAGCAGACGAGAGTGGAAGCCGTCAAACCTTATTATGACCGGTTTCTGCAACATCTTCCTGACATAGCGAGCCTGGCGGCAGTGGAAGAAGAACAGCTTTTGAAATTATGGGAAGGGCTGGGATATTATAACAGGGCCAGAAACCTGAAGAGATCTGCGGTGCAGATCATGGTGGAATATGGCGGTGAGATGCCGGGAGAGTATGAACAATTGCTTGGACTTGTGGGAATAGGTAGTTATACGGCAGGAGCTATCGCATCTATAGCTTTTCATAAGGCAGTTCCGGCGGTGGACGGTAATGTACTGCGGATCATTTCCAGACTGCGGATGGATGGCAGAGATATTTCGGATGCGCGTGTCAAGAAGTCTATAGAAGTGGAATTGCAGGGTGTGATACCCAAGGACAGGCCCGGAGACTTTAATCAGGCGCTGATGGAACTGGGGGCTATGGTATGCATTCCTAACGGAACTCCTAAATGTGAGGAATGCCCTTGGAAAGAACTTTGTCAGGCAAGAATACAAAACTGCATTACAGAGTATCCTAAGAAGGCACCCAAGAAGCCGCGTAAGATAGAACATAAGACTGTGCTGGTCCTTTTGGATGAACACTGCGTGGCACTCCGCAAGCGAGGAGAGAAGGGACTGCTTGCAGGTATGTATGAATTTCCGATGCTGGAGGGACATAAGAGCGAGGAGGAAGTGATCGCTTACCTAAAACGATTAGGTCTCTCACCCCTGCGCATACAGAAGCTGGATCCGGCAAAGCACATTTTTACCCATAAGGAATGGCATATGATCGGCTATCAGGTACGTGTAGATGAACTGATGAAGGCAGACACAACGGATAAGGATGGGAAAGAGACACAACGGAGAGACAGACAGGACTATATTTTCATCGATCCTGCAGAGACAAGGAGCAGATATCCGATTCCATCGGCATTTGCCGCCTATGCAGATCATATGGAGATGAAGCGCGGTATTTGACAAAAGCTATGGCAGACAGATAAGGGGAAAAGAAGGTTGAATAAATTCTCTGATGAGCAATTTAGTTCAACAAACTGAACAAGTTCAGTTAGAATTTGTGCCGCTTCGGAATGGAGGGAAATATGAAATTATTATCAGTGGCAATACCAAGTTACAATTCGGAAGCCTATATGCGTAAATGTATTGACTCGTTGCTTGCGGGTGGAGAGGATGTGGAGATTCTGATCGTGAATGATGGATCGACAGACAGGACCGGTGTCATTGCGGATGAATATGCGGCCAGATATCCGTCCATCGTGAAAGCGATCCATAAGGAAAATGGCGGTCATGGATCGGCAGTCAATGCAGGTCTTGCACAGGCCGCGGGCTTGTACTTTAAAGTGGTTGACAGTGATGACTGGGTGAAAGAGAGTGCTTATTTCAAGATTTTGGAGACACTGAAAGATATTACGACCGGGGATTCCAGTTTGGATATGTTAATCAGTAATTTCGTCTATGAGAAAGAGGGAGAGAAGAAACATAAGGTCATGAAGTATAGACATGCGCTGCCTCAGGATCGGATCTTTACCTGGAACGATGTTAAGCATTTTCATAAAGGGCAGTATATCCTGATGCATTCCGTTATCTTCCGGACCAGATTGCTGAAGGAATGTGGGCTGAAGCTTCCGGAACACACCTTTTATGTGGATAATATCTTCGTGTTTGAACCGCTTCCTTTTGTGAAGAATATGTACTATCTGGATGTCAATTTCTATCGATATTATATAGGAAGAGAAGGGCAGTCAGTCAATGAAGAGATTATGCTATCCAGAGTAGAGCAGCAGATCAAGGTCAACAAGATCATGATCGATTATCTTGCAGAGAATAAATCGAAGATAGTCAGCAAACGAAAACTGAAGAATTATATGTTCAGTTACCTGGAGATCATAACGGTCATCTCCTCTATACTGCTGATCAGGGCCGGAACGGAAGAGGCACTGGAGAAGAAACAGGAACTTTGGCAGTATATTAAGCAGAAGGATGTAGGGATGTATGTACGCCTGCGGTATGGCGTGTTGGGAAATTCCATGAATCTGCCCGGAAAGGGCGGTCGGAAGATATCGGTGGAAGGCTATAAGCTCTGTCGGAGATTCTATAAATTTAACTAAACACCCATATCCTACATTATGATACCACCATAAATAGAAGTGGGTGTTTAGAAAAATATGCACACAAAATTGGAGATTTTGGTGCGTTCACGGAGTACGCAGTGTAATGCGTACTCCTGATTGACAGGTTACTTCTACAGTAAAAATAGGATGCCAGGGTTTAAAGACATAATATAAGGAACGGCTAGTTTGCCGTTCCTTGATAAGATCAGCCAATCTTCGGATTGCGTTTTCTTTTGGCCTGAGAACTATGATAGAAGTTGAGCAGCACATCGGAGCGATACACGAGTCCATACATGACTGCAGCCATGATGAAGGCGGTCATCACATCGAACAGAGAGTGCTGTTTGATGAATACTGTGGACATAATGATAGAAGTACACAGGATAAAAGAACCGATTCGAATGCCTTTATATTTTTTCAGGCGCTGACTTTTCACAATAGCTATATGGCAGCCAAGCGAATTATACACATGGATACTGGGCCACAGATTGGTGGGAGTATCTGTCCGATACAGTGCAGCTACCAAATCGGTAAATATGTTGTTCCGCGGCATGATGTAGGGGCGCAGGTGATGACCGTTTGGCCACAGCGTGGATACCAGAAGGAAGATTGTCATTCCGGTAAACAAAAAAGTGCAGGTTCTGAAATAGTCATCTTTGTCGCGGAAGAAGAAGTACATGACAACCACCGCTACGTATGCAAACCAGAGCAGGTAGGGGATGACAAATACTTCACAAAACGGAATATAGTCGTCAAAAGCTACATGAATGACACGATAATGACTTGTAATGGTCCGTTCCAGATGACCGAACCAGGAAAGATAGATGATACCGTAAATGATCAAAGGAATAGCGTGCCGGTATTTTTTAGCTGTTTTTTCCATGATATTGATTCCCCATTTAACTGATGATCTTTGCGGTTGCCATTTGTCGTTTTCCTTAGGACATTTTCGGCGCAGATCTTGCTGCGTGTAAATGTTATAAAGAAAATATTAATGACATGCAGTCAGTTCATAGAAGATATCATAGCAGATTGGGCATAAAAGTCAAAATAAGATTTCCATAAATATTTCTTAATTTTTCCTGAAAAAGTATCCATTATGTTCAATGTCTTATACTAGAAACCGAATTCTTTGACGGAGACAGGAGACGCTGATCCAGTCTGACTTTAAATATACCTCACCGTCTGTATGTACCCACAGGGGGGAGGAAGTCTTGAGCTGCACGGAAGAAGCAGTGTAATGGTTGATCTTTGGGAAAATATAATGTTTGCCGAAGAATGCGGTTGGCAGCGCAAACAGGATCAGTGGTTTGGGGAGGTCTCCTACGACACACAGATTCAGTAACCCGTCTTGATCATCAGCCTGCGGACAGAAACAAAAGCCACCCCCTTCATAAGGGTGGATCATAAAGGCTGTAAACAGCAGTTTCGGTATATGGATCGTCTCGCGGCCATCCAGTATGATATCACAGGAAATGGATTTGGCAGCAAATAACTGTCTCAATGCAATACAAAGATAGGTAAGCCTGCCCAGCTTTAATTTATTCAGGGTGTCTTTGATCGGGGAAGAAAGTGCTTCTTCACAGACTGCGGCATCAAATCCGATCCCACTGCTGACGATGAAGTATCTGCTCTTATGGACAGGGCATCTGTGCAGCCGGGAGGTGACTTCGGCATTACTTTCATAGGTCAGGATGCCTAGATCGATCATGCGGACATGGGATTCTTCCAGAATATGCAGCAGTAGTTCCCTGGGATCGTTGCTTAATCTGAGTGCTTTAGCCAGATCATTGCTGGAACCGGTGGGAATATAGCCGATGCTCGCCAGTTCAAAGTCCTCGATACCTTGCAGCGCTTCATTGATCGTGCCGTCGCCGCCCAGAATGATCAATTTAGTGGGCTGTCTTGTGGAAGTGATCTGTCGCGTAAGTTCCGTCACATGTCCGATGTGTGTAGATTCATATAGTTGGTAGGAGACTCTCTTTTCGGACAAAATGGATTCCAGTGACTGCCAGACAGATAATCCTTTGCCGGATTTGGAGCCGGGATTCATGATGATATGGTACATGGCCTTTGTGCTTCCTTTTTAGTTTTCTAAAGTTATATATTCTATATTACTATATGATACTATCATAAATATACGACGGGGTCAAAAGATGTCCTACGGATTGTACCGTGTCATGCATGAAACCGTAAAGTCATCGGCGAGTACTACATACTCAATGCCCTTGCATCGGGGTGCAGGGCACTGTGAATAGTGACCGACAGTATAACATCAATATAACATGTTCTTGCGGTGGTCTGCTACAAATTTGTAACATCTTGTTGCGCCGAGAATCGTGCATATGATATACTTATACCGGATTTTGGGCAATATCGAGTAAGAACTGTAAACTATATAATCTAATAGAAAGAAAGGCGGGAAAAGGGAATGTATTCATTGGAGGAAGTAAGAACAACAGATCCGGAGATAGCGCAGGCTATTGAGGCGGAGCAGCAGCGGCAGAATTCTCATATCGAGCTGATCGCATCCGAGAACTGGGTAAGTAAGGCTGTCATGGCAGCTATGGGCAGTCCGTTGACGAACAAATATGCTGAAGGCTATCCGGGTAAGAGATACTATGGCGGCTGTGAATGTGTTGATGTGGTGGAGGAATTGGCGAGAGAACGTGCCAAAGAGCTGTTTGGATGCGAGTATGTCAACGTACAGCCTCATTCAGGCGCTCAGGCTAATATGGCGGTATTTTTTGCAGTCCTGGAACCGGGCGATACGTTTATGGGAATGAATCTGGATCATGGCGGGCATCTGTCCCACGGTTCACCGGTGAATATGTCCGGCAAATATTTTAATTGTGTTCCTTACGGAGTGAATGATGAAGGATTCCTTGATTATGATAATGTTCGACAGATCGCTTTGGAATGTAAACCGAAGATGATCGTGGCAGGGGCTTCTGCATATGCAAGAACGATCGATTTCAAGAAATTCAGGGAGATCGCGGATGAAGTGGGGGCCGTACTGATGGTCGATATCGCACATATTGCCGGGCTTGTGGCGGCAGGACTGCATCCAAGCCCGATTCCTTATGCGCATGTTACCACGACGACTACACATAAGACGCTGCGTGGTCCCAGAGGCGGTATGATCATGTCGAGCCAGGAAGTGGCGGACAAGTACAACTTCAACAAGGCTATATTCCCCGGTACGCAGGGTGGGCCTCTGATGCATGTGATCGCGGCGAAAGCTGTCTGCTTTAAGGAGGCGCTGGATCCTTCCTTTAAGGAATATCAGCAGGGTGTGATCGATAATGCGCAGGCACTTTGCAAGGGCCTGCAGAACAGGGAGATCAAGATCGTATCGGATGGGACGGATAATCATCTGATGTTGGTGAATCTGACGGCATATGATGTGACCGGTAAAGTGCTCGAGAAGCTTCTGGATGAGGCGCATATCACCGCGAATAAGAATACCATTCCCAATGATCCCAGATCACCTTTTGTCACAAGCGGTATCCGTCTCGGCACACCGGCGGCTACATCCCGCGGTCTGAATACAGAAGATATGGACCGGGTAGCGGAAGCAATCTCTATTGTTATTAAAGAGGGTGAAGCAGGAATTGAGAAAGCGCGTGCGATCGTCAAGACGCTCACAGATAAGTATCCGCTGATCTGATCGTTTTATCTGGATGTTTTACAGATATATATAGTTAACGACATTAGAAATTTCGTTTTCGGCATTGCAGGAGCTGCCGTATATGGCTCCTGCAAGAGACGGAAACAGAAATTTGTTATGTCGTTTACTATAGTTATAATGAATTCGGAGAAAGAGGGGCAGACATGGAATGAGTTTGTCCCTCTTTTTATCATATAAGAAATTACTACGAATTTCCTATATGATAAAAGTAATGATCACACTGGAGATTTTTCTTCAGGCCCAGCGTTAAGCAGAATTTGAATGTTTTTCACAATTTTTACTTGCTATTATTATGCAGTTATGCTAGAATATCCCTCGGTGGCAAACAAGTGTCTTTGAGAAGAAGACTTCTGCGGACGATTGTACGCGTATTATGTACGTCGGAGTCAGATGCCCTTGCAGTATGATGGCAAGGGATCAGGTTAGTAACGCAACAAGCTGCGGGAAGGAAGCGGAAGCCTTTTACGATGAGGAGCTACGGACAGAAAGGCGTGAATGCGTTATGCAGGGAAAAAGCGGCTATTTCGTGGTAAAACAGAAGGCTGTTCCGGAAGTTCTGCTTAAGGTCGTGGAAGCCAAGCGGCTGGTGGAATCCGGGAAGACGGTATCCATACAGGAGGCAGTTGATGAAGTGGGGATCAGCCGCAGTTCCTTCTATAAATATAAGGATGATATTTTTCCGTTTCATGAAAACTCACTGGGAACAACGATCACTCTCACGTTCCAGATGAACGATGAGACGGGGCTTTTATCTGATGTACTTAAGATCGTGGCGGATTACGGTGCTAATATTTTGACGATCCATCAGAGTATTCCGATCAACGGTGTGGCGTCGCTTAGCCTGAGTGTGCAGGTACTTCCGACTACGGGAGATGTCTCGGAGATGATCGAGGCCATGGAAGAAAAGCAAGGTGTCCATAATGTCAAGATCCTGGCGCGGGAGTAAGGACATCCGCACATCTGATATATGGAACGGACAATATGATACAAAAGAGGCGAAGGAAGAAGCATAAGATTGAGATCTGTAACTTTCAATCGCGAGATTTGTGTTTACGCGTTGCTTGTCACAAACTCGTTGGTGCGGTGTCTTGGTCAAGTTGAGACAAAAGCAGCGCAGAAATGGAGTAAATTATGATTCATGTGGCAGTGTTAGGATACGGAACGGTGGGAAGCGGTGTCGTAGAGGTCATCGAGACGAATAAGGAAGCGATCGATAAGCGGTCGGCAGCGAACTTGAATATCAAATATATTCTGGATCTGAGAGATTTTCCAGGAGATCCATATGAGGATAAGGTAGTACATGATTATGATGTTATTCTGAAGGATCCGGAGATTGCGATCATATGTGAGACGATGGGTGGACTTCATCCTGCATATGAATTCTCTAAGCAGGCTCTGCTCGCCGGCAAAAGCGTGTGCACATCCAATAAGGAGTTGGTTGCCAGCCATGGCCCGGAGCTGATCAGGATCGCCAGGGAGAATCACTGCAACTACTTGTTTGAAGCAAGCGTAGGTGGTGGGATCCCGATTATCAGACCTTTAAATTATTCACTGACAGCAGAAAAAATAGACTCCATAACCGGTATTTTAAATGGCACTACAAACTATATTTTAACTAAGATGGATAAGGAAGGCGCTGATTTTGAGGAAGTGTTGAAGGAAGCGCAGGAAAAGGGATATGCGGAGAGAAATCCGGAAGCGGATGTGGAAGGATACGATGCATGTCGGAAGATTGCGATCTTATCATCTCTGATGTGCGGTAAGAATGTTGGATATGAAGAGATTTATACGGAAGGCATCACGAAGATATCCGCAATTGATTTTTTATATGCCAAACAGATGGATAAATCCATAAAGCTGTTGGCGATGAGTCGGGACAGGGAGGATGGTTTTTTTGCAATGGTGGCGCCCTTCTTGATTTCCAGATCCCATCCGCTTTACAGTGTGAACGGTGTATTTAATGCGGTCTATGTCCATGGAAATATGCTGGGGGATTCTATGTATTACGGGCGGGGAGCGGGCAAGCTTCCTACGGCGAGTGCGGTAGTTTCGGATGTTGTGGATTGTGCGCGGCATCTGGGCAAGACGGTCATGTGTTTCTGGGAAAATGAGGACGTGAGAGTTGCCGATATTGAGACGGATCAGGGGAAATATTTTGTCAGAGTGGGCAGCGGTCAGAGAGAGGCCGTGATGGAAGTTTTTGAATCGCTGGCCGAGATCAGTGTAGGAATCTCTGAGGAATTTGCATTCATTACAAAGGTGATGCCGGAAAGAGAATTTAATGAGAAGATAGAGCAGGCCGGTGGGTATATTAACCGGATCAGGATACTCAGTGCATAAGTTTTGTGAGGAATAAATATAGCAGGAATGAATGTGTGATAGGACAGAGGAGCGGGAAATGAAAAAAGTAGTAAAATTTGGCGGCAGTTCTTTGGCAAGTGCGGAACAGTTTAAGAAGGTAGGCGAGATCATACGGGCGGATAAGGAGCGTAGGTTTGTAGTGCCTTCCGCGCCTGGGAAAAGGTACATTGATGATACGAAAGTAACAGATATGCTGTATACCTGCTACGATCTGGCAGAGGCTGGCAAGGACTTCAGGGTACAGCTTAAGGAGATCAAAGACCGGTATCAGGAAATTATTGACGGATTGGAATTGAAGCTTTCTTTGGAAGAAGAGTTTAAGACCATTGAGAAGAATTTCAAGAATAAATCCGGCAGCAATTACGCGGCTTCGCGTGGAGAATATCTGAATGGGATCATCATGGCAGCGTATCTTGGGTTTACCTTTGTAGATGCTGCTGAGGTTATCTATTTTGACGAAAACGGCGAGTGTGATGCGGAAATAACCAATCAGAAGATGTGGGAAAGGCTGGAAAAGCTGGATGCGGCGGTAATTCCCGGATTTTACGGTGCATATGCCGACGGGACAGTTAAGACTTTTTCCAGGGGAGGATCTGATATTACCGGTTCCATTGTGGCACGGGCAATCAAAGCTAACGTGTATGAGAACTGGACAGATGTGTCGGGATTTCTGATCGCTGATCCCCGTATCATCTTTAAGCCTGAAGGAATCGAGACGATTACCTACAAGGAACTGCGCGAGTTGGCTTATATGGGAGCGTCTGTGCTGCATGAGGACGCGATCTTCCCGGTCAGACGCGAAGGGATTCCGATCAACATCCGCAATACGAACTCTCCGGATGATAATGGTACATGGATTGTGGAGAGTACCTGTCAGAAATCAAAGTATGTTATTACGGGTATTGCCGGTAAGAAAGGGTTCTGTGCCGTTAATATTGATAAGGACATGATGAACTCTGAGATTGGGTTTGGACGTAAAGTGCTGCAGGCTTTTGAAGAGAACGGGATTTCTTTTGAGCATGTACCATCCGGTATCGATACGATGACCGTATTTGTACACCAGGATGAATTCATGCACAAGGAGCAGAGAGTCGTGTCGGCTATCCACAGACTGGCTGATCCGGACCGTATCGATATCGAAGGGGATTTTGCGCTGATCGCCGTTGTGGGACGGGGGATGAAATCGACGAGAGGTACGGCGGGGAGGATTTTCTCCGCACTTGCACATGCTAATGTGAATGTCAAAATGATAGACCAGGGTTCCAGTGAGCTGAATATCATCATCGGTGTGTCGAATGCTGATTTTGAAACTGCGATCAAGGCGATCTATGATATTTTTGTATTGATGCAAATTTAATATATCGAGACTGTTTGGAGAGACAGAATGCGTAAGGCGTCGCTGTCTCTCTTTTTGTTATATACGATTAGGGAGTACAAGGTATTTTTATAGAGTGAAAGCACATACTGTACAAAAAGCTCCCTTGTGTTGTCTCCGTCAAATGGATTTTCTAATTGCCATTCTGGTCTTCACTGAAATGAGTGCTTTATGAAGCAAAAGCTCTGGGAAATAATGTGCAGCTCCGTACGGTAAAACCTATGACTATTGTTCCGAAAGGCTGCCGGCATAGAACCTGACACATGAATGGTGACCTATTCCATAAAATGGCATAGATAAATCAATAGATTTGGTGGAATTGAACAGCATATTAAGGTAAAATAAGGTTGAATAAATTCTCTGATGAGCAATTTAGTTCAACAAACTGAACAAGTTC
>ERZ779637.247-NODE-247-length-40049-cov-6.674076_pt1 | contig 40049 bp, 39 predicted proteins | sample MGYA00514196_ERZ779637 | MGnify/ENA primary metagenome ERZ779637 (study PRJEB29562, sample SAMEA4376700) | mouse gut metagenome | isolation source: Cecum | study: EMG produced TPA metagenomics assembly of the A DSS colitis mouse model was used to assess the...
TGGTGTGAGAGGTCGGAAATTTCTCATTTAGAGAAATTTCCTCCTACTCGATTTAAAACCGGCGGCAAACCGTTTAAGAACGTTTCTACTCCCAGAGCCAGTACCATTCCATAGAATCATAATCGGAAGATTCTTCTTCCATGGAAAGAAGAGGATAAAATTCTAAAACCTCATAACAAATGCCGCGATAGGATACGCATTCACCGCCCTGCTGTTTGATGGCAAAAATCGGACTTTGATTATTTTCAAAAAGAATACGGTCCGTAACGGTAAAAGCAAATGCAAAAAAGATGAGCGCCAAAAGGACAATAAGCAATGTTTTCCGTTTTTTCATAGGTAATCTCCTTTCCGCCCGAACAGCGGGCGTACAAGTCACCCAATAAAACTATAAAAATGCGGGATATTCATATCGCAGGGCCGGTTTATGCCGTGAGAACCGAGAAAGCCCCATACCCTGTGACAGCCGTGATCCGGAGCGAAAACAAGGGCCGTGCGGTGGGCGCTCCAATGGGCTTGAATGGCAGCATGCATTTCCTGAAAGGTGGCAATGTTTTCACGAAGCGCCCGCAATGCCCGCTTTCCTTCCGGAGAATGGCGGTGCATATGATAGTCGTAATCTCCGTTATACAACACGATGCAGTCATACCGGTCCTGGGCGGTCAGCTCCAGGGCCTTTTGATTGCAGGCTTCCTTTTTCGGATAAATATAATAATCCATGTCCCTTTCCAGAAAAATCCGGGAAATACTGTCGCCCTCGGTGGAAACAATCGCAGTCTTTTTCCCGGCCTTAGCCAGAACATCAAAAATAGTCGCAACCCGTAAAACCGGTTTTTCATATTTCAGGATGCCGTGCTGTGCGGGCTGCAGTCCGCTGTACATGGAGCCAAAGCACACCGGCGTCACAGGGGGAACGACCGAAAGCATGGGAAGCCTCAAATCGGTACATTTCTCCATTTCCGTAAAATATCCGGCATATTTTTCATAAATCCACATGGCTACGGCGTCCGGATTATACAAAAATATCCGGTCGCAGGGCGCCTGCCCGGGGAGGGGAGAAAAACGCTCCGCCGCTTTGCATAGAACCTCTTCGATCGGTGCGTCCGCCTCCGGCAGCGGGGAAACCCCAAGCAGGGATAAGATCGTGGATGCCGTGCGCGTAATGCATATTTTATGAAAATCAGAGGAAACATCCGTGGAATTCGTATATTTCATAAACAGTCCTTTCTGGATTCTTCAGTCAGGAAACATGCAGCATGGAACCGATGGTGGAGAGCAGGGAGCCTGCGATAACCAGAATCTGAAAAGGAAGCGTACCCAGCTTTCCGCAGATCGGGCTTTCCTTTGCATGTTTTCGGGATCTGTTGTAGGCGATAATGATGCCGATGCCGGTCAGTACCTGCACCACGCCTGCAAGCCTTGTGAAGCCTACGAAGCTCTGGACGCCGATTAAAGCAATGAGCAGGCAGGGAAAGGAAGCCGTGAACCAGCTGATTTTAAGGCCCCATCCGGTCTGCTCCCGAATAATGTCGCGCAAGTTTAAGGTGTTGGCCCAGAAAGAAGTAGACAGCGCCAGCAGGGAAAAGAGATAACCAATAATGCTGACCCAGCCGCCCAAATGCAGGGATAAATCCACCAGCGCGCCGTTTTCCGAAATATTCTTTCCGGCGCCCAGAAGAGTCATGAAAGTAATGAGCAGAATCAGGACAACATTGATACCGGTGCCTGCGGCGATGGATGCGCGTACTTTTTTCCGGTCACCGCTTAGTCCCTTTACGACCTGCGGAACAGACATTACCGCAGAAAGTGAAAAGGCAATCATACCATAGAGCGCGAAAACATTGTTGAAAGAAATAAAAGCGGCGGGCAGCGGACTCATTTCGGATAAAAGCGTCGCAGCAAAGAGAATACCGATTACGCCAACCATGGAACAGACGGCAATCTTTTCACAGATTCCAACAAGCTTCATGCCCACGTAAACAACGGCGGCAGCCAGAACATAATAGAGCAGCATCCCGGCAAAGGAAGGAAGTCCGAACCAGGAGAAAAAAACGGCGGCAGCCCCGGAAATGAAACCGCTGACATTCACAATCACGGAAAATCCAAGAAAGCCAAATGCAATCCAGGTGGCCAATTTTTTCAGCTTTCCGGTAAAGAGTTCCTTTTCAAAGCATTTGATAAACTGAGCGCCGTCATTGTTGTAGGACAGCTCCGCGATCATAAAATGCAGAATCAGGTTTATAACATATGCGGCCGCAACAATCCACAGAAAATCATACCATCTGTTGCGGGACGCCAGAAACGGGACGGCCAGGACGCCGGAGCCAACGCCGTGTCCCACGATAATACTGGTCGCTTCCAGGAAGGTAAGACGGGATTCGCTTTTCATTTCTTTCATAAGGGTTCCTTTCTGATGGGGTGGTGTGCATTTCCTGTATAGTTGTATTGTAATATAAAATAGTGCGCTTGTCATGGGAAAATGGGAAAGATTCTTTTGACAAGTACCCACTCCGGTGATATAGTGAAGAAGGTAAAAATGTTTTAATTGTAGATTGGAGGATCCCATGTAATTCTGTATTCTGACAAACTGACCCGGCAGATAGAAAGGCATCGGCAGGCAAAGCGCCGGAGGCCTGTTTTGTGTATCTGCCATTTCAGGGAAGAAAGCAGACACAGCATGGGACTTTTTGGGAAACGCTGCTTTTATCAGCGCTTCCTTAGAATAATTCCGGTAGAAAATCCGCAGAGTGATTTTCTGCCGGGCGTTTGCTGTGGAGATGTTTCTTCACGGCATTTTTTGTTTAGGAAAGGAATGATAATTTATGGAACAAATATATAAATATCCAAGAACCCGTCATCTGGAAGGCTCCAGGGAGCAGGCGGGGGACGAGGATTTAAAATGTGTTAAATTTGACGAATTGCGGGGAAAATATCTGGTTTTGGAAGAAAAGGTGGACGGAGCAAATTGCGGTATAAGCTTTGGAGCGGACGGGAAAATGTATCTGCAGAGCAGAGGGCATTTTTTAAACGGCGGATACGGCGAGAAACAGTTTGACTTATTCAAGCTTTGGGCGGGCTGCTTTGAGGACAGATTACGCGGGCTGCTGAAAGACCGTTATATTTTGTACGGAGAGTGGCTGTATGCCAAACATACGGTTTTTTACGACAGGCTGCCTCATTATTTCATGGAATTCGATATTTTCGATAAACAGGAAGAAAAATTTTTTTCTACCAAAAAGCGCAGGGAGTTTCTTGCGCCGGCGCCTTTTATACGGTCGGTCCGCGTGCTTGCAGAAGGGTATTACGAAGATGCCTGCCGGATTGCGGAATGGATCGGGCCGAGCCTGTTTATATCAAAGGATCCGGCCGGGAGCCTTTTGGCGCAGTGTAAGAAGAGCGGAGTGGATCCGGAGGCTGCCCTCAGACAGACGGATTTAACGGGAGTTATGGAAGGTATTTATATCAAAGTGGAGGACGGGGATTATGTGACAGACCGCCTGAAGTACGTAAGAGGCTCCTTCCTTAATGCTATTCTGGATTCGGAAACCCATTGGATGAACCGCCCGATTGTCCCAAATTGCCTGGCGGAGGGCGCGGACCTTTTCAGTATGGGAGAGTGATAATAATGAACGGAAAAATTTTGAGGGAAATCCGCGGCAGCGGATTTTCCCTGACGGCGCTTACAGGGTTCTGCCCTGAATTGAACGCATTGCGGGAGGTTCCCCAGAATCCGGAATACCATGCGGAAGGCGATGTATACAGGCATACGGAAATGGTATGTGAAAAGCTTACGGAGCTTTCCGAATGGCAGGAATTGAATCCGGATGAACAGGAACTCCTGTTTTTGGCGGCTGCCTTTCATGATATCGGGAAACCGGTTTGTACCAAGCTTGAGGACGGAAACTGGATTTCACCCAGGCATACGATTGTCGGAGAAAAGGAATTCAGAAGGATTGTATATCAGGACGCCGAACGGTTTGGCCTTGCCTTTTCCCAGAGAGAAACCGTGGCAAAGCTAATCCGGTATCACGGACTGCCCATATGGTTTTGGACGAAAAAGAGGCCGGAGAGAGATTTAATGAAAGCGGCGGAGAGTATCCCGCTGCGGTTTTTGTATCTGCTTGCAAAAGCAGATGCAAAAGGGCGGATTGGAAATCCCGCGGAGGAGTTTTCGGAGCAGGTGGAGTTGTTTGGAGATTATACAAAGGAACTGGGAATCTGGGACTGCCCGCAGTTGTTTGCAAACCCTTATGCCAGATTTCAATATTTTCAGAAGGAGGATATGTGGCAGGGAGCGGATTTATATGACGACACGGAGTTTGACGTCATTTTGCTGTCGGGGCTCCCGTTAGCCGGAAAAGACAGCTGGATTGAAAAAAACGGCGGAGATACGCCCGTAATTTCCCTGGATGATATCCGGGAGGAACTGAAGCTTTCACCGGCAAAAAGTTCTGATAAGGCGGTTCATACCGCCCTGGAGCGGGCAAAGATATTGTTGCGCAGGAAAGAGCCGTTTATCTGGAACGCCACGAATATTATCGGAGAAACCAGACAGAAGCTGGTGAGACTGTTCACCGGGTATGGTGCAAGAGTGCATATTTTATATCTGGAAGTACCTTACCAGGAACTGCTTGCAAGAAACAGGAAAAGAGCGCGTTATATTCCGGAGCAGGTGTTAGAAAGAATGATAAGGAAGCTTGAGCTTCCCGAACCATGGGAGGCGTATGATGTAAGATATCTTACTGCAAAGTAACAGCCCGGAGGGCGGCGTGTGCCGGTACTGCGAATCTAAAAGATAATAAATGAAAAAAAGGGTATGCCGGACTGCTCCGGCATACCCTGAAATTACTCGAAACTTATATTTAATTGTAATTATCAATACATTTCTGGAACATATCTTTGCTTACGCCGCAAAGAGGACAGCACCAGTCGTCGGGAAGATCACTGAATTTTGTTCCGGGAGCAATGCCATGCTCAGGATCACCCTTTTCGGGATCATATGTATAACCACAGGGGTTGCAAAAATATTTATCCATAACTAATTACCAAACCTTTCTATTAATTTACTATTGTAAACATAAGCTACAGAAAATTTTATGAGAAATATCTCTTCAAGAGTCCCTCAAACGCTTTTCCGTGACGAGCCTCATCCCTTGCCATCTCATGAACGGTGTCATGGATTGCGTCGAGATTTGCAGCCTTAGCGCGTTTTGCAAGGTCAAATTTGCCTGCTGTCGCACCGTTTTCTGCATCTACTCTCATCTCAAGGTTCTTTTTGGTGGAATCGGTAACAACTTCGCCTAATAATTCGGCAAATTTTGCAGCATGTTCTGCCTCTTCCCATGCGGCTTTTTCCCAATAAAGGCCGATCTCAGGATAGCCTTCTCTGTGAGCGACTCTGGCCATTGCAAGATACATACCTACTTCGGAACATTCTCCTTCGAAGTTTGCTCTCAAATCAGCAAGAATGTCCTCGCTTACGCCCTGTGCTACGCCTACCACATGTTCTGCCGCCCAGGTTTTCTCAGCGGACTGAGCCGTAAACTTGGATGTGGGAGCCTTACATACCGGGCAAGCTTCCGGCGCCGCATCTCCTTCGTGAACATACCCGCAAACGCTACATACAAATTTCATAGTCTTATCTCCTTTTCTTTTTATGATCTTTATATAACTATGCCGGTTAGGACATAGAATTTTTACAATCCGGACAGATCCCGTAAAAATAAGCAATATATCCCTGAATACAGCCGTCAAAATTGCGGTTGGCAATATCCCGTATGCCGTCTATATTCTCCATATCCATATCTATAACCGCGCCGCACCGGTTACAGATAAAATGATAATGAGGCGAGATATCCGCATCAAAGTGATCCACACCGTCACCCACCCGCAGTCTCCGGATTTCACCGATATCGGCTAAAAGCGTCAGATTGCGGTAAACCGTACCGAGACTGATATTGGGATACATCTGCCGTACATTCATGTATACAACATCGGCAGTAGGATGATCATGCCGTGTCATCAGAAAATCCTTGATGATTTCCCTCTGTCTGCTGTACTTGAGCGCCATTATGCACCTCTTTCAAAATTAGGAATCATTACTGTTTTTATCATTATACACAATATACAGATATTGTCAATAGATATAATTAAATTTTGAGACGCTTTTGAAAATCCAATTTTATTCCATTGCTCTTATCCTTCCGATTTCCTGATATGTTCTCTGATCTCACTTTCGTGCTCCTGGCAGTATGCGTAGCTGTTTCGCATAAATTCCGTGATACGCTGGCTCCTGTACATAGCATCCATCGTATCCAGAATCAGCCTGCCGTCCACCGTCATATCAAAGAAACAGGGATAGATACATCCCCCCTGTTCCCTGGGAAAATAAGGATTGATGGAACGCAGCCTCTCGTCTTTCATTACGGATTCGACGATCATCTCACTCAGTATCCATTTGAGCGAAGGGCGTTCATATTCATCGTAGCTGTCCTTAAACAGTCTGTTCCACACATAGAACCAGACGAAATGTATGATTTCGTGGATTCCTCTGCCAATGGCGCCTCTTTCGCTGTTCAAATAGAAAGTATCATAGCACCGTTCTTTTAGAAACCTGGGTTCGACAGGATTCATACTTAAATTACACTGTATGTCGTTGAACAGTTTGGCACAGTCAATACCAAAAGCATCCGATAATGCTTCGGTAATCTGGTCCTTACACGCAGACCAATGGCGGGTATATAAGTCCACTCTGCCATTGATCCTGTGTTGTATCTGAATACAAAAATTTAATATAATTATAGTCCCGGGATATGAACTTTTCCACACTTTTTTGTAAACATGCCTGCGAAGTCCTTTTCGAAACGCCGCCGATCCGGTAAATTTATATTTTTTTAATAAGAATCTTCCGTTCTTTTTATTCCTTTATGCGGGAATCATGCTATAATCATTATTATTGAATACCATTGTAAGGTATTATCGTTTTATGAGGGAACATTAACATGAAGTTTAAAACAAGACTGTATATAACCTTTCTGACGATTGTACTTCTGCCGTTGTTTCTGACATTTCTTGCCTTTGTCAGCATCTGGTCTTATATGGCGGGCCGGGAGACGGATTTTGGAATTGAAGGCGACTACTTTGCTGCCTCCGAGCCTTTGGAGGCTTTGGGCAGGGCTACTGAAGAGACTTATCAGGAGCTGCTGGCCGAGGTCATAGGGAATACCGGCAGGATAGAAGATACAGGTTATCTCGAAGAAGTGAATAGAACCATTACGAGAAAAGCTTCCTACCTGCTTGTGCGCAAAGATGACGAAATTTTTTATACGGGCAACCAGACGGCTGCCGAGAAGATTTTTGACAGGCTGCCGCCCTTTGGAGCCATGGACCCACAAACCAAAGCGGGCGTTTATTTTAATGACCTGCAGAAATTTGCATGGCAGATCGATTTTACTTTTTCTGACGGAAGCCAGGGAAGCGTTTTTGTGATTACGCGGATTGCCAGCGTGATTTCCCACAGACTGTTAAAGGATATGTTTTTCGCAATTACCATTATCCTGATTTTTACCAGCATTATGCTGACACAGTGGATACAGAAAGGCGTATTTGATCCCATTAACCAGCTGAATACCGCGATGAAGAAGATTAAGGACGGTAATTTTGAATATATGCTTCAGACAGAGAATAAAGGCGAAATCGGGGAGCTTTACCACAATTATGAAGATATGCGCCTGCGTCTGAAGGAATCTACCGATGAAAAGCTTTTGCATGAAAAGCAGAACAAAGAATTAATAAGCAATATTTCCCATGATTTAAAGACACCGATTACCGCGATTAAGGGCTATGTGGAAGGCATTATGGACGGTGTGGCGGACACGCCCGAGAAGATGGATAAGTATATCAAAACCGTCTATAATAAAGCCAACGATATGGACAGGCTGATCAATGAACTGACCATATATTCCAAGATCGACAATAACCGTATTCCGTACAATTTCCACCGGATTAACGTGGCGGACTATTTCGGGGACTGCGTGGAAGAAGTGGGCCTGGATCTGGAATCCAAGAATATCCGTCTTAACTATTCCAATCTGGTCAGCCCGGATACGAAGGTCATCGCAGACCCGGAACAGATGAAACGGGTAGTTAACAATATTATCGGCAACAGCATTAAGTACCTTGAGAAAAAGGACGGCGTGATCGATATCCGTATTCTGGATGAAGTGGACTCCATCCGTGTGGAGATCGAAGACAACGGAAAAGGCATTGCACCCAAAGACCTTCCGCTGATTTTTGAACGCTTTTACAGAACCGACGCATCCAGGAATTCTTCCCAGGGCGGCAGCGGTATCGGACTTTCCATTGTAAAGAAAATTGTTGAAGATCACGGCGGATATATCTGGGCCACCAGTAAAGAAGGAGAAGGCACATGTATGCATTTTGTTCTCCGCAAGTACCACGAAACGGAACCCGGCGGCGCGCAGGAAGCATAGGTAATCATACAGGAGGCAGTTATGAGCAGAATTTTAATTATTGAAGATGAAGAGGCAATAGCAGATCTTGAAAAAGATTACCTGGAGTTAAGCGACTTTCAGGTAGACATTGAAAATACGGGAGATGTCGGCCTAAAACGGGCGCTGACAGACGATTACGATTTGATTATTTTAGATCTGATGCTTCCGGGTATCGACGGGTTTGAGGTTTGTAAGAAGATCCGTGAAGAAAAAAATGTTCCGATTCTGATGGTTTCCGCCAAAAAGGATGATATTGATAAAATCAGGGGTCTTGGTCTTGGAGCCGACGATTACATGACCAAGCCTTTCAGCCCCAGCGAGCTTGTGGCCAGGGTAAAAGCGCATCTGGCGCGTTATAACCGTCTGGTAGGGACCAACGAGAAAAAGAACGATGTCGTAGAAATCCGGGGCATCAAAATAGACAAAACCGCACGCCGCGTTTATATAGATGGGGAAGAAAAGAATTTTACCACAAAGGAATTTGATTTGCTGACATTCTTAGCCGAGAATCCCAATCACGTGTTTACGAAAGAAGAGCTTTTCCGAGAAATCTGGGATATGGACTCCATAGGAGATATTGCAACCGTTACGGTGCATATCAAGAAAATCCGTGAGAAAATCGAATACGATACGGCCAATCCCCAGTATATTGAGACCATTTGGGGCGTCGGATACCGGTTTAAGGTGTGACGGAATGAGAACGGAAGTTATATACGAAGACCACGATCTGCTGGTTTGCCGTAAACCGGCCGGGCTGGCGGTTGAAAGTGCGGAAATCGGACAGATGGACATGGTAAGCGAGCTGAAGAATTATTTGAAGGCGTCTTACCTTGGCGTTGTTCACCGTCTGGATCAGCCGGTAGAAGGGCTGCTGGTTTTTGCAAAGAATAAAAGGACGGCTGCTGATTTAACGAAACAACTCCAAGATAACACGCTGAAAAAACAATATCTTGCCATGGTAAGCGGCAAACCGGGGCTTGATAAGGCAAGGCTTGTCAATTATTTGAAAAAAGATCAGAAAAGAGCGCGGATCGTGGCAGAGAAGGAACCGGGCGCAAAGGAAGCCGTACTGCATTATCAGGTTTTGAAAACGATGGAAGTGTCCGGCTGTCCCATATCTTTGGTGCGGGTCGAACTGGATACTGGGCGGTTTCATCAGATTCGGGCGCAGTTGTCTTATGCGGGCTGTCCGCTTTTGGGTGACCGGAAATACGGCGATCAAGCGTCGCAGGAAGCGTCTGAGGCGGCCGGCGCGGTATGGACCGCATTGTGCGCCTATGGGATCGCTTTAAAGCATCCCGTTACAGGAAAACCTTTGGAGTTTACAATACGGCCCGAGCCGGGAGCTTTCAATTTATTTGCAAACGATTTTTAACAAAAATGGATGATATTGACACAAGATTTTTCTGATATAAAACCACAAAACCACCATACTAGTTTTAGAATGATTTTTACGGCAAAGGGCGGTGGTTTATGTGATTGAAAAAATAAAAGAAAACAGATGGATGATACTGCTTCTTCTTACCGGAGCAGTATATTTTTTTCTGAAATATATTTCGCCTTTGATTGCGCCGGTTCTTGTAGCAGCGCTTATGGTGTTTGCATGCATTCCGTTTTTTGACCGGATTCGTAAGAAAATCCGTTTTCCCAGGATGCTTCTTATGAGCTTTTTTTTGTTTACCATAATCCTGTTTTTAGGAATTCTGCTTTGGTTTCTGGTCACGAAATGTACGGACTGCATTATGAACGTCATGCAGAATCTGGAAACCATAGAAAGTAAATTCTCCCTGTTTGTCAAAAACTGCTGCGACGGAATGGAAACCCGTTTCGGTATTAACGCGGACAGAATGGAGACGGCTATTATTGAAAGAGTCAATATTTTTATTCAGGATTTTCAGATGAATATTCTTCCCGGCGTTGTCAACGAGTCCTTATCTTATGCAAAATATGTAGTTTCGATCGGCGCCTTTCTCGCGGTTACGGCAATTTCCGTATTTTTGCTGGTAAAAGATTATGACCGGATTATGGGGAGCATCAAAAAGCGCGAAAACAGTCTGTGGATTCTTGAAATTGTGGAGCAGGTCATTTACTATATTGCCACTTTCGTAAAGGCCCAGCTGGTTATTTTGCTTTGCATCAGCCTAGTATGTGCGGCCGCGTTGACGCTTGCAGGCGTTGAAAATGGCGTTGTATACGGACTTCTTGCGGGATTTTTGGATATGCTTCCCTTTATAGGTACCGGTATTATTTTGATTCCTCTGGGTATCTGGCAGTTATTAAACGGATGGTATGTGCAGACGGTCGTCTGTTTTATACTTTATGGCGTATGTGTCATAATGCGGGAGTTTCTGGAACCGAAGCTGATCGGAAAAAAAGTGGGCATTTATCCGATTGCAATCCTTTTGTCCGTGTATGCCGGCGTAAAGCTTTTTGGCCTGGGGGGAATCCTGAAAGGTCCTTTGGGGCTCGTCATGATTTATCAGGGCTTGAACGGATGGGAAGAGCGGATCAGGCGGCAAAAGGAAACCTCACAATGAATGAAGATTATAATGAAAAAAAAGCGAATTCATGTTAAGATAATAGTAAATTTTTAGAAAAAGGAATAAACGGTATGCGTACAACAGAGAAAAAAACAATTGTAAAACGCACATTTTCACAGGTTATGTATAATGTGTCTTCATTTTACGTATTTCTATATTTGCTTTTGATGGCTGTCTTTTTCCCCTTTTTCCTGACATGGGGATATCGGAATGCAGGTACGGATAAAGCGATGCTTTTCCGGTTTTTGGGATTGGGACTTTTGATTTCTGTGCTGCCCTGCGCATGCGCATGGTGGATTTGTCAGATGAAAAAGTTGGGATGGGAAGGTTTTTTCCGGGAGGTTCCTGATTCCGACTGGCTGGTTGCGGCATATCTGATCATAACAACCGTATCCTATTTTTGCTCCCAGAATCAGGAAGAAGCTTTTTGGGGAGCCAAGGGATGGTACATAGGTTTTATGACACAGATTATTTACGTTGCTTCTTACTTTTTTATTTCCCGTTTTCTGCGGGGAGAGAAGTTATTGATTCCGTTATTTGCGGCAGGCTCCGGAGTATCGTTTCTCTTAGGACTCCTGAATCGTTTTTCAATATATCCCCTGACTCTGGAGGGAGCGACTCCCAGCTTTATTGCAACGTTGGGGAATATCAACTGGTATTGCGGATACTGGTCCGTTTTCTTTCCTCTGGCGGCAGGATTGTTTTACGGATTGCGGGGAAAAGGCCGGCTTCTTCGCCTGTGCGGCGGGGCATTTTTGTCTGTCTGCACGGCGGCCGGGGCAGTTCAGGGAAGCGACAGCGCCATGCTGGTGTTTGCGACGGTTGTGATCGTACTGTTTTGCATATCCTGCAAGGATTATAATGCCAGAAAAAGCTTCTACGAAACTCTTATAGTGATTGCGGGTTCCTGTCAGGTTTTGCGGGTGATACGGATTCTGTTTCCGTACGCTATGAATTATGACAGCGCCCCGGCGGAGTTATTAACAAAGGGAAACGCAACCCTGTATGTGTTGATTGCAGCCTTACTTTTATGGGGAGTTTTTTATCAGATAGAGAAAAAAAATATCAAAATACAAAAATTTATGGAAATGGAGCGGGTGACAGTCCTTGTTTCACTGTGTTTGGTTTTCGCAGTTTTTTTGATTTTATTAGTGCAAAATACGACAAAACCCGGAAGCATCGGACCGCTTTCGGATAAGGGAATCTTTACCTTTAATGAGCGGTGGGGAAGTTCCCGGGGCGTTACCTGGACTGCAGGATTAAGAGTGTTTGAAGATCAGACTTTCTGGAAAAAACTGATTGGATTGGGGCCTGACAGCTTTGCATACGGAGTATATAAAGAAGGAAGCACCGCAGTTCAAATGGTGACGGATGCGTTTGGAGGAAGCCGCCTGACCAATGCCCATAACGAGTGGATTACGGTTTTGGTCAATACGGGAATACTGGGACTGCTTTCCTGCATGGGATTTTTCTTTGCGAAAACGGTGCGGTTTATTAAGGACCGTCAAGTGTCGCCGCTTGTTCTGGCATGCGGTCTGGCTCTGGCCGGATACATGAGTCATAATTTATTCAGCTTTCAGCAGGTACTGAACGGTCCCTTTGTGTTTATTATGATGGGGATCGGAGAGGCGGTGCTGCGGCGGGAAAAGTAGATTTTGCTTGACAACCGATCCTATTATGCTCTACAATCAAACCATTCAAATAAACAGACACAGACTTAGAAGAGGACTAGTACAAGTCGGAGGCCGTCCCAGAGAGAGAGTTCATGGTGGGAGACTCTTACGGAACAGATTTGGAACCTGCCTTGGAGTCCCATATGAACTATGGCGCAGCGCCGGCGTTAACGGTATGAGAAGCAGATGCAGAATGCATAAACAGGGTGGTACCGCCGAGTCCTCGGTCCCTTATTGGGATCAGGGCTTATTTTTTTATTCAAAAAGGAGAAACAACATGTCTGAAAAAAAACTTGTGGAAGCCATTACCTCTATGGACGAAGATTTTGCCCAGTGGTATACGGACGTAGTGAAAAAAGCGGAATTGATCGATTACACCAGCGTGAAAGGCTGCATGGTATTAAAGCCTGCAGGCTATGCGATCTGGGAGAACATTCAGAAAAAACTCGACGCCATGTTTAAAGAAAACGGCGTGGAGAACGTATATCTGCCCATGTTTATTCCCGAAAGCCTGCTGCAGAAGGAAAAAGACCATGTGGAAGGTTTTGCGCCGGAGGTAGCCTGGGTTACCCACGGAGGGATGCAGCCCCTGCAGGAGCGCATGTGTGTGCGCCCTACTTCCGAAACACTGTTCTGTGATTTTTATAAAAACGATATCCAGTCCTACCGCGACCTGCCCAGAGTATACAACCAATGGTGCTCGGTAGTACGGTGGGAAAAAGAAACCCGTCCTTTTTTGCGGTCCAGAGAGTTCTTATGGCAGGAAGGGCATACCGCCCATGCCACGGCTGAGGATGCAAAGGAGAGGACCATTCAGATGCTGGGCGTATACGCCCGTTTCTGCGAAGAGTATCTGGCTATCCCCGTTATCAGGGGACAAAAGACAGATAAAGAAAAATTTGCCGGCGCGGAAGCTACCTATACCATAGAAGCCCTGATGCATGACGGTAAGGCGTTACAGTCCGGCACAAGTCATAACTTCGGCGACGGCTTTGCAAAAGCCTTCGGTATTCAGTTTGCGGATAAGGATAATACCCTGAAGTACGTACATCAGACTTCCTGGGGCATGAGCACCCGTCTGATCGGCGGCATTATAATGGTGCATGGGGATGATTCCGGTCTGGTTCTGCCTCCTGCAATCGCGCCTCTGCAGATCATGGTGATTCCGATCCAGCAGAAAAAAGAGGGAGTGCTTAATAAGGCCTGCGAGTTAAAAGACAGACTGATTCAAAAAGGCTTCAGCGTAAAGGTGGATGATTCCGATAAGAGTCCCGGCTGGAAATTTTCCGAACAGGAAATGCGGGGAATTCCGCTCCGTATTGAAGTGGGACCGAAGGATATTGAAGCCGGAAAATGCGTGGTCTGCCGCCGGGATACAAGGGAGAAAACAGAAGTTTCCTTTGCAGAGCTGGAAAGCAGAACCGGAGAGATTCTCGCGGCTATGCAGAAAGAGATGCTGGAACGGGCAAGAAAGCACCGGGACGCGCATACTTACACGGCCCAAAATATGGAAGAACTGGAACAGATCTTTGCTAAAAACGCCGGTTTTGTAAAAGCCATGTGGTGCGGCGAACAGGCATGCGAAGATATGATTAAAGAAAAATTAAGCGTAACCAGCCGCTGTATTCCCTTTGAACAGGAACAAATCAGCGATACCTGCCTATGCTGCGGAAAGCCTGCGAAAAAGATGGTCTACTGGGGCAAAGCTTATTAATAGAAAGGAATACCATGATTAATTTGAGCAGTCCGTCGAATACGGCAGAGATTTTAAAAAAATATAATTTCAATTTCCAGAAGAAGTATGGACAGAATTTTTTGATCGACGCTAATATTCTGGAAAAAATCATGGCGGCGGCGGATATCTCAAAAGAAGACTGTGTGCTGGAGATTGGACCGGGAATCGGTACGATGACGCAGTATCTGTCACAGCGGGCGGGAGAAGTCATTGCGGTAGAGATTGACAAAAACCTGATACCGATTCTTTCCGACACCCTGTCTGACTGTTCTAACGTTACGATTATCAACGAGGACGTATTAAAAGTAGATCTGAAAAAGCTTGCGGAAGAAAAAAACGGCGGTAATCCGGTTAAGATTGTTGCAAATCTTCCGTACTATATTACGACGCCTATTATTATGGGACTTTTTGAAAGCGGCGTTCCGTTAAAAAGCATTACGGTTATGGTACAGAAAGAAGTAGCGGAGCGGATGCAGGTGGGGCCCGGTACGAAAGATTATGGGGCGTTATCTCTGGCCGTGCAGTATTATGCACGGCCGGAGGTGATATGTGATGTGCCGCCCTCCTGCTTTATTCCCAGACCCGGCGTGGGGAGCGCGGTAATTTGCCTGGAACGCTACGAACAGCCGCCTGTTTTCGTGGAAAACGAAAAAAAGATGTTTTCCGTAATCCGGGCCGCTTTTAACCAGCGCCGTAAAACGCTGGTCAATGCTTTGGCTAACGCTTCTCTTGGAATAGCAAAAGAAGCCGTTTTAAATGCATTGGAAAAACAGAACTTATCTTTGACAATCCGGGGAGAAGCTTTATCCCTGAAGCAATTTGCACAGTTAACCAACGAACTGCCGTAGAATGAATCCCAAACCACAATATCTTGTACTTTTTTTCTTAAAATTCTCTATATTTTCTTGAAATCAGCTATACTCCTATGATAAACTTATGCATAGTAAAAAGTGGGGAATTTTGCTTTTTTACAGGAAAATACTAAAAACCGTTTCCTATCAGAAAAATTTTGAGGTGTATACTTTGGATAAATATGAATATCAGGTAAGATCAGAGGAGATACGCACGTTAATTGCGCGGGGAGAATATGCGGAAGCTGCCGAGATTGCAGATATGATCGACTGGCGCAGAGTAAAAAGCGTTATGATGCTTTGTACTATAAGTGATTTATATAAAATTAACAGGCGGTTTGATGAGAGTAAAGAACTTCTGCTTCTTGCTTATGACCGTCATCCCGGCGGAAGAACCATTGTTTATTCGTTATGCGAGCTGTCCATCAAAATGGGTGAAGTCGTCCAGGCGATTGAATACTACAAGGAATTTGTGCAGATCGCCCCAAAGGATACGGGACGTTACATTTTACAATATAAATTATATGTTGCGCAGGAAGTAAGCCTGGAAGAGCGCATAGAGGTTCTGGAGGAACTGAAAAAAAGAGATTACCGGGAAAAATGGGCATATGAACTGGCATATCTTTATCATCGGGTAGGACTTGCCACGCGCTGCGTAGAGGAATGTGACGATCTGATTCTCTGGTTTGGCGAGGGAAGATACGTTACAAAGGCCATGGAGCTTAAAATGCTTCACCAGCCTCTTGCAGAGGATCAGCAGGCTCGGTATGAAGGACGGTATGAGGCGTATTTGCAGGAGCAGGAAGCCCAGCAGGAGTCTTTTGAGCAGGAGGATAATCATTTACAGGATGAACAGGATCCGATGGATCTTATGCATGCGCCTACAGTAGAAATCCCCGGGGATATTCTGGAAGATATTCAGGTAAAAACCATGGATGTCGGAGAATATAATACCATTAATCTGCAGAAGGAACTGGCCGACAGTATGAAAGATTTGTGGGAGGCCCCGCCTGAAGAACAGCCGGTTTCCGCGCAAGAGGAAGAATATTTCCCGGAGACGCCGGAAGAAGAGGGATATTCGGGAGAAGAGGGATATTCGGAAGAAGAGGAGTATTTGGAAGAAGAGGAATACCCGCAAGAAGCTGTTTTGGATATGGAAGAGGAACCTGTCTCCACGCCGGAAGAAGAAATAAGCAATACACAGAAAATAACACAATCGATTGTGGCTCCCCTTTTACAGGATACGGACGACATGACGGAAATAGCGGTGCAGTTGGAAGAAGAGCCGGTTTTGGAGGAAGAAAAGCAAAAAGAGGCCGAATCCGTGCCGCCGCCCGTAGATATGGAAGAACCGGACGAACCGGTTAAAGCCGACACGCCCACACCCATATTAAAACGCAAACAAAGCTATGAAAAGGTTTTGGGTATGGAATATGACGGGCAAATGAGCCTGATTATTCCCGATTTTGAAAAAGTAGAAAAACAGATTACCGGACAGCTTAAAATCGATGACGTTCTTGCCGAGTGGGAGCGGATGAAGAAGGAAAATGAAAAACAGTGCGCGGAAGAAGTGCGCCAGCTTGTATTGCAGCATACGGGTAATATTCTTGTTGATTTTGACCAGGCCGTAAAAGAAGGGCTTTTGGAAAAACTGGAAGGCTCCGAGGTCGTGTCAGCCGATACCGTCGAAGAGACAATGGATGAATTAGAGCCGGAGGAGTCCCAGGAGGAACCGGAAGAGACCTCGCCGGAGGAGGCTGTCGAAGACGCAGAGGATACGGAGGAAGACGCTGCGGAAGAAGAATTCGTGGAGGAACCGGACACACCTGCATCTTCCGTGCGCGCTTTGACAAAGGAGGAAAAGGAACTGTACGCCGCCTTTATACAAAGCCGTAGGGCAAAAGAAGAACTGATTGCGGCAATCGACGCCATCAGTCTTGCCGCCTATACCGGCAATGTGATTATTACCGGCGAGGAAGGAATGGACACCTTAACGCTTGCCAAAAACATGATGAAGGAAGTGCAGATGACGGACAGCAATTTTTCCGGGAAAATTGCCAAAATCAGCGGCAACTCCATGAACCAGCGGGATATCGGTAAATTGATCGGAAAGCTTGCAAACGGCGCGTTGATCATTGAAAATGCCGGCAGGATGAACGCCGAAACCGGACAGAAGCTGCATAAAGCGTTACAGCAGGAAAATATAGGTATTATCGTTATTATGGAAGGTTCCAGAAAGACCATCGGAAAGCTGCTTGAGCAGGTTCCCGCTCTGAATGATTGCTTTAATGCACGCGTAAACATTGAAGCGCTTGATAATGATTCTCTGGTTGCCTTCGGTAAACGATATGCGAAGGAAAAAGAATATTCCATAGATGAAATGGGACTTCTGGCGTTACATACAAGGATATCCGATAATCAGACCAGTGATCACGCGGTAACGCTTTTGGAGGTTAAGGAAATGGTGGATGACGCAATAGGTCATGCGAACCGGAAGTCTCTGGGACATTTCTTTGACATTCTTTTTGCAAAGCGTTATGATGAAGAAGACATGATTATATTGAGAGAAAACGATTTTATTTAAGGGGGCAATTAAGGAATGGCAGTCAGTGCTAAAGAGGTTGAAAAGACAGAGAAAAAGCGGGAACAGGTATTTATTTCCGAAGCAGATCAATATGTTTTTGCACAGGGATCACACTATGATATTTATAAGAAACTGGGAGCGCATATTTCTGAGGAAGACGGTAAAGAAGGCGTGTTTTTCGGAGTCTGGGCGCCTAACGCAGGGCAGGTTCATGTGATCGGTTCTTTTAACGGATGGAACGAAGAAAGCCACCTGATGAACAAGCTGGGCTCCGGAGGGATCTGGGCTCTGTTTATTCCCGGCGTAAAAGAGGGAGATATGTACAAGTTCCTGATTACCACGCCCGATGGACGGAAATTATACAAGGCAGATCCTTTTGCTAACTATGCGGAATTTCGTCCGGGAACCGCGTCTATTGTGACGGATTTGTCAGGATATGGATGGACCGATAACGCATGGATGAAAAAACGAAGCGAAAAAGATATGAAAAAAGAGCCTATGGCCATTTATGAGTGCCACATAGGTTCCTGGATGAAGCATCCTGACGGAACGGAGCACGGCTATTATAATTACCGGGAATTTGCGGACAGGATCGTAGAATATTTAAAAGAAATGAAATATACCCATGTAGAGCTGATGGGGATTGCGGAATATCCCTTCGACGGTTCCTGGGGGTATCAGGTAACCGGCTATTATGCGCCTACTTCCAGACACGGATGTCCCAAAGATTTTATGTATCTGGTGAATAAACTGCACAAAAACGGCATAGGTGTCATTTTGGACTGGGTGCCGGCGCACTTTGCTACGGACGCTCACGGATTAGGCAATTTTGATGGAGGATGCATTTTTGAGCATCCCGATCCCAGAAGGGGAGAACATCCCGATTGGGGCACCAAGATTTTTAATTATGGAAGAACAGAAACCAAGAATTTCCTGATTGCCAATGCCATTTTCTGGATGCGGGAATTTCATGTGGACGGAATCCGCGTAGACGCGGTGGCGTCCATGCTTTATCTGGATTACGGAAAAAAGGACGGAGAATGGCTGCCGAATATTCACGGCGGGAATAAAAATCTTGAGGCCATTGAATTTTTCAAACATCTGAATTCCGTTCTGCACGGTATTGATCCGGGATTTTTAACGATTGCGGAAGAGTCTACGGCATGGCCTAAAGTGACCGGAGTGGTAGAGGATGACGGACTGGGATTTTCTTTTAAGTGGAATATGGGATGGATGCATGACTTCTGCGAATATATGAAGCTGGACCCTTACTTCCGGAAAGATAATCATTATTCAATGACGTTTGCCATGAGCTACAATGACTCGGAGAATTATATTCTTCCTCTGTCACACGATGAAGTGGTTCATCTGAAATGCTCCATGGTAAATAAAATGCCGGGATATACGGTTGATAAATATGCTAACCTGCGTGTGGGATATACATATATGTTCGGTCATTCCGGAAAGAAGCTTCTTTTTATGGGACAAGAGTTTGCCCAGGAAAGGGAGTGGAGCGAAGCCAGAGAACTGGACTGGTTTTTACTGGGAGAACCTCTGAATAAGGGTATGCATGATTACGTCAAAGAACTCTTGGGCATGTACCGCAAATATCCCAGCCTTTACCGGATAGACAACAGCTGGAACGGTTTTGAGTGGCTCAATGCGGACGATAAAGAGCGCAGCGTTTACAGCTTTTTCCGCAAAGACGAGACAGGTAAAAACAATCTGTTGTTCGTGCTGAATCTGACTCCCGTGGAATGGAAAGATTATAAAGTGGGAGTACCCAAAAAGAAAAAGTATAAACTGCTTTTAAACAGCGACGAAGCGCGCTTTGGCGGAGGCGGAAGAGAGATACCCGCAGAGCTTACGGCTGTAAAGGAAAAAGTGAATTACAGAGATTTTACGATTACTTTTGACCTGCCCCCTCTTACTGCCGCCGTATTTGTTTTTTAAATTAACTCTTAAGAATTGAATAAAACCTGTCGAAATAAAAGGTGAATGTAAAAAGGCATTCACCTTTTTTAATGAAGCGCGTGATATGCAGGAGTATAAATATGAGAATAACGTTTGAAAATAATACGCCGCAGAATACGGAAAAGGTCAAGGCCGCATATAGTCACACCCGGACACAGGAATGTGGAAAGGCGGGTGCGTTTACAGCAGACATTTCTGGCACAGTTATGGATAACAATGCTTACGGCGTTCAGGGAAGAACCGCAGAAGAAGTTATGCAGGAAGCGCAGCTTACCGATGTAGCTACGCAGAGAAACTATATGGCAGTTATGTCTAATTCTATGTCTGACGAGGATTTTGCAAAGATGATGAAAGAAGGCGCTAATCCCAATGACATGGATATTGAGACGGTAGTGACCATTATTGACCGCATTAAGGCGGAATTGGCAAAGTCCGGCGTACATATTACCGGCTATACGGATGATCTGGATTCGGAGACCATGGCTCAGATTGTGGGGAGCGAAGTCCTTGCAAGGCAGCTGCAGGATGCTTTCAGACAGAATGACATACCTGTCACAGAAGAAAATCTTGCTGCGGCGGCGGAAGCGCTGCAGGAGGCGTCAGGACTTACCGAACTTACCGACGGCGAAATGAAATATCTGGTAAACAACGGTATGGAACCGACCATTGAGAATTTATATACGGCAAAGCATGCGGGGGCTGTGGATGCAGACCGCCAGGGCCACGGATATTTTCAGGAAAATAACGGTTATTATGCCAGAAAGGCAGATTCCGTTGACTTCGATAAGCTGCTTCCCCAGGTAGAAAAAATTCTGTCGGACGCAGGTCTTTCGGTAACGGAAGACACCATCGAACAGGCGAAATGGATGGTGGAAAAGGGAATTCCCCTGACTGCCGAAAATATGCTTTGCTATTCCGCCAACGACAGCGTAGTTTTTCCGGTTCAGGAAAAACATGCCGCAGAAGCGGTTGCCGGGGCTATGGCGGAAGGCAGGAGGCCGGAGCAGGCCAATCTGTCGGACGGCAAAAGCAAATATCAGAAGGCGGCGGAGCTGTCCGAAACAGTTGACAGATGGCTGCAGGACGACAGCCTTTCCCTTACTGCCAGACGGAAACTGGAAGAAGCAAGACTGCGCATGAGCGCGGAAGTGAACGTCCGGCTTATCGAGAGCGGCTTTTCCATCGACACTTCCGATATGGAAGCTTTGATCGAAGCGTTAAAGGAAGCGGAAGAAAAGCAGGCGCAGAAACTTTTCCCCGGTGAAGAGAAAGAAAAAGCTGTTTCGGATTACAGACTGTATCAGGACGCCGTTGCCAAAGCGGCGGTTCTTCCGGGACTTCCTGCGGCGGTAATCGGAAAGCTGCTGTTTGAAGAAAAGGCTCCCGTGGATGTGGACCATCTGGTTGATGAAGGAACGAAGCTCCAGGAGGATTACCGGAAAGCAGGACAGTCATATGAAGCGTTGATGACGGCTCCCAGAAAAGATATGGGCGACAGCATCAAAAAGGCTTTTGCCAACGTAGACGATATTTTAAGAGATTTGGGCTGGGAAGTTACGGCAGAAAATGAGCGGGCCGTACGGATTCTTTCTTACAACCAGATTCCCATTACGCCGGAGAACCTGGAACAGGTAAGAGCCGCCGACCGGAAAGTACAGAGAGTAATCGATAAAATGACGCCATCGTCAGTGTTGAAGATGATTCGGGACGGCGTGAATCCGTTGACAACCGATATGGCTGAATTAGAACAATATTTTAAGGATCAGTCTGACCAGCCGGAACAGGAGATGGAAACTTACAGCAAATTCCTGTACCGTTTGGAGAAAAATAAAGAAATTACACCGGAAGAACGGGATGCCTATATCGGTGTTTACCGGATGCTGCGCCAGTTTGAAAAGTCGGACGGGGCGGTTATAGGAAGCGTTTTGAAGGCACAGAGCGATTTAAGCTTCAAGCAGCTTTTGACAGCTGCAAGAACCGCAAAACGGTCGGGTATGAATCTTCTGATCGACGAAAGTTTCGGAGGCCTTACGGAGTTAAACCGGCAGGACGCCCTGATCGACGAGCAGATCGGACGAATCGATGAACTGGAGAATATACGCCGTTTAACGGATGTGGAAGATGAAGTGATCCGGACATTACAGAAATTTGACATTCCCGTTACCGTAAATAATCTGATGGCAGCGGCGGCGGTAACGGAAAGCGCCAATCCGCTTTTCAATTATATAAAAGAACAGATGAGAGCCGATTCCGGGAAAAAAGAAACGTCCGATTCCGATTCTTTCAAAGAAGATAAGGTTTTTGAAGGTATGACGGATACTTTGACGGAAGCGCTGACCGGGAAAGAAGAAATACAGGACGCGTACCGGCAGTTTGGAGACCGGATAACAGAGCTGCTGAAAGAAAATCTATACCGGCCGGGCCAGACTTCCCTGGACGTAAAAGCAATGAAATCCGCCAGCGTACAGATGTCGGTTGCCATGAAGATGGCAAGGGAGGAGACGTATGAGATTCCCGTGGAGCTTAATGGCGAGACAGCGTCCATACGGCTGACAATCCGCCATCAAAGCGAAGAAAACGGGCAGGCGTCCATTTCCATGGAGACGGAAGAGTACGGTAAAATTAATGCATTTTTACAGATAAAAGAATCGGAAATGACCGGTTATATTACGGTGGGCGAAGCGGCGGCAAAACGCCTTGACGGGACCGAAGAAACGATCCGGGAAGAATTGGCGGGATACGGACTGAAACTGCAGGATTTCAGAATTGTATCCGAAGAAAGCAGGCCAATAGCTGCAAAGACGGAAAGCGATGGGGTAAAAACACCGGCGCGTACCGTATATCAGGCGACCAAGGTCGTTATAGCAGCAATCAGAGACGTATTGTAAACGACAGATTTTATATAAAAGAAAGGGAAAACGCTATGAGAATTAATTACAACGTATCGGCTATAATCTCGAATAACGCACTGCATAATAATGAGGATTTATTAACGAGGTCACTGGAACGGCTTTCTACCGGACTTAAGATTAATCACGGTAAGGATAATCCGGCGGGACTGGCTATGGGAAAACGTATGAATGCCCAGCTGGAAGGTCTGTCCGTGGCAAGTCAGAACGCGGCTAACGGCGTTTCGATCATTGAGACGGCGGACGGCGCCATGTCCGAGATGCATGCAATTCTGCAGCGTATGAATGAATTGGCCGTAAAGGCAAATACGGGAACCATGACGGATGAAGACAGAGAGATCCTGGATAAAGAGGTTCAGGCGTTAAAAGATGAATTAACCCGGATTAAGAATGATACGCATTTTAACGGCCAGCATCTTTTAAACGGAGAATTTGATCTGAAAGGCTATACTACGGAAGAAGAAGTTAAGGTAAGCGCTTATTCGGATGAGGTTGCCATTGCCGTTTACGACATTCAGTCTATAACCTTAACCAGAGATGCGGACGGCAATATAGACAGCGCGGTATTTACGGCGGCGGCCGGTTCGGAATTTCCCGCTGACGCAAAAGTCACGGATATAAAAGACAATTGTGTCACAATAAAAGGGGGAAATGGATTTGAACTGCAGTTGGATTTTTCAAGGGCTACTGCGAATACCTATTCGAATTTTTCTGTCGATTTAACCGGAATCGGAGATATGCGTCTTCAGATCGGCGCTAACGAAGGACAGATTCTGGAGCTGAGAATTCCGGAAGTATCCCTGAAGAACATGGGAATTGAAGATATTGATATGAAGACACAGGAAGGCGCAGGGGATGCTTTGGAGAGAATCAAGGGCGCTGTCACTTACATTTCGGATGTAAGAAGCCGCTTAGGCGCATACCAGAACCGTCTGGAATCTACGGTTAACAGTCTGGACATTACTTCCGAGAATATGACGGCATCCTACTCCCGTATTATGGATACGAACATGGCGGAGGAAATGACGGAATATACTAAGAACCAGGTATTAACCCAGGCCGGCACATCCATGCTTGCACAGGCTAACGAAAGGCCTTCCCAGATTCTTCAGCTTCTTCAGTAGGAGGTGGAATAATGACAAGAGAATTAAAACAACAGTATACCCTCCGTATTACGCAGGCAAATAAAACGGAACTGATTGTAATTCTTTATGACATGATACTCTCTTATATAGATGAGGCGGCGGAAGCATACGAAAAAGAAGACCGCGCCGCTTTCCGCGACGCGATCCGCAAAATCAGAAACTGCAATCAGGAATTAATTGCCTCGCTTCACATGGAGTATGAGCCGGCCATGAATCTGCTTTCCCTTTATCTTTATGTAAATCGGGAACTGGTTCATGCTGACGTAAGGTTTGACATACAATACCTGGATCATGTAACTCTGGTTATTTCCGGATTAAGGGAAGCTTATCAGGCTGTGGCAAAACAGGATCAAAGCGGCGCCGTGATGCGAAATACACAGGCTGTTTATGCCGGGCTGACATATGGTAAGGGAGAATTAACTGAAAACATGGCTGACCAGGGCGCGAATCGGGGATTTCTGGTGTGAGTTTTGCGAACCGTCCATATTATCTGCCGCCTTCTCCAACAGCGACAATTCCAGGAGATGGTCGTATCTTTTAGACAGGGAGTTAATTTCATAAATGTAACTGTCAATTAAATTTGGTTCTATGGCATTATCAAAACCTGCGTATGCGGATTCAAGCGCATACCGGGTTTTTTTAATAGCTTCGTCTAAAGTCGAAGTAGTAAAGTCCTCTTCAATAGGAAGGTCTTCTCGGATGTTGCGGCTAAAAAATGATTTCATACTCAGATCCTCTCAATGCTGTTTGATTTAAAATATGCACATACGGAGAAAAATCCACTCGTTTCCTCTTGTAGAAAGTATAGCCGCAATAACGCCAAAATATTCCTGTAATACCTGAAAATGTTTTTTCATACAATAGAGCAAAAGACAATTTAAGAGGTTGTATGCAAAATCGATTTATCAGTTTTATGATTATTCTTGCCGCTTTGCTTGCTGTTCTTTTAATCGGTGCGCTTCGCCGTAAAGCGGAACATCTTTTAACTTTTCTATTCCGTTTGGTAACCGGAACGGTAATGATTTATTTTATTAATTTAGCCGTTGCTTCCTATAACATGGAGATCGCAATCGGGATTAATCCGGTTACTGTTTTGACAAGCGGAATCCTTGGATTTCCTGGGGTCTTATTGCTTTATGGTATAAATATCGTTCATCTTTTGTAACTTTTAAACAAAATTCATTTTTTTGTAAAAAACCTCTGGACAAACACAGAATTAGTTCGTATAATTTGCCTTGTCGCTGAAAGCTCTGCTCTAAGAGCTTCAATCACAAATCTGAGATGCATATCAGTTTTTATCGCGGAGTTTCTTCGCCCAATGATCCAGGATTACGGAGAGCAGATTAAACAGTAAAGGAGGAATGTGTAGATAGGAGGTTTGTTAATTTTTTTGTTGACGGCCGGATATCAGGATTATCGATATGACAAAATAAGAAACCGGCTGATTGCCGCCGGTATTGCCGGAGGCTTATGGATCCGGTTCATGGGAGCCGGATTAAAAGGGATTTATGATTTTTTAGAGGGATTTCTGATTATTTTTCTTCTCCTGTATCCGCTGTTCAAAATTGGTGGGATCGGAGCCGGAGACGTGAAAATGTTTGCGGTTTGTACAGGTACTATAGGATTAGAAAAAGGTTTTCATTTTCTTTGCGCTGCATTTCTTGCGGCGGCAGTTCTTTCTCTGCTAAAGATGCTTTATGAGCATAATCTAATCGAGCGGTTTCGCAGTTTTTTCCGTTATGCAGGACAAGCAGTCAGCAGTACCGGGTGGACATTGTACGCACCTGACGACAAGGAATATAAAAAAAGGGGAATACACATGGCAGGGCCAGCCTGTTTGTCACTATTACTTTTGCTGGGAGGGGTTTATTGAATAAAAAAAGAATGGTCATCTTTGACCAGGACGAAACATATGCGGGAAGTTTAATGGAATACCTTGAGAGTATGCAAAATTTCCCTTATACAATTTCGGTTTTTTCAGAAAAGGGAGCATTGCTTGCATTTGCAGCACAGGCGGCGGTTTCCCTGCTGCTGGTGTCGGAGACGGCCTATGCATTAATCCGAAATGAAATCAAAGCGGAACAGGTTATGATTCTTAACGAAAGCGGAACTCTGACTTGGAAGGAACTGCATAATATTAAAAAATATCAGTCCGCAAACCATATTGTAAAGGAAATCATGCACTACTATGCCGAAAAGGAAGAGATTGTATACGGACAGCTTACGGTGAAGGGAAATGCACGGATGATAGGTTTATATTCGCCGGTTCGGAGATGTTCCCAGACAACCCTGGGACTCACCCTGGGACAGATTCTTGCGGAAGAGAATAAAACCTTATATCTGAATTTTGAAAATTTTTCGGGGTTTCCGAATCTGATCGGATATGAACGCGGCAGGGACCTGTCGGATCTGTTGTATTTCCTGGAAAAGTCTCCGGAAAAGTTTCGGTTTTATTTTGAGACATGCGTCAGGAAAATGGAAAATCTGGATTATATTCCCCCTATCCATGCAATGCACCAGCTTTTGATGATTAGGGGGGAACAATGGCTGAGCTTGCTTCAAGCCATTACGAAAGAAACAGACTATGATGTCGTTATATTGGATTTGTCGGAGGGGATGCAGGGGTTGTTTGAAGTTTTGAGGATGTGCACCCATGTGTATACGCTTACGCAGGACGACCGTTATGCGAAAGCAAAGGTGGATCAGTATGAACAGCTTTTGCAATTGTGTGAATATGAAGATGTGCTGCAAAAGACAATAAAAAGAAAAATTCCATTTATTAAAGATGTTACCGAGCGCTTTCTCTACCGGCCCGGCGGGGAATTTTCCGAATATGTTAAAAAAATGTTGAAAGATGACGGACTGAATCATGGATTATATTCAAATTAGAGACGCGGTAAAACAAAAGTTGCCTGGCATTATAGATTATTCCAGAGAACTTACGGATGAAGAAGTGGAGGAGCAGATTGATGAGCTGCTTGGGAAAGAAGAGCGATTGCAGACGCTTCCTTTAAAGAAACGGCAGAAGCTCCACAAAGAAATTTTTCATGCCGTCCGGAAACTTGATTTTTTGCAGGAACTGGTGGATGATTCATCGGTGACCGAAATTATGATAAATGGAACGGATACTGTGTTTGTGGAACAAAACGGGAGTCTGCTGCAGCTGGAAGAAAAGTTTGAGGAGGAAAAGCTTGCGGATATAATTCAACAGATTGTAGCCGGCTGCAACCGGGTGGTTAATGAAGCATCGCCGGTTGTAGACGCAAGACTTTCCAACGGTTCGCGCGTTAATATCGTGATGAAGCCCATTGCCTTAAACGGGCCGATTGTTACGATTCGGCGTTTTCCGGATAATCCGGTTCGGATGAAAGATCTGATTGATTTTGGCTCTATTACGCAGGAAGCGGCTGAATTTCTGAAAAAACTGGTGCAGGCGCGTTATAACATTTTTATTTCGGGGGGAACCGGTTCCGGTAAGACAACATTTTTAAATGTATTGTCTGATTTTATTCCCGGAGAGGAACGTGTCATTACCATAGAGGACAGCGCTGAGCTTAAAATTCAGAATATTCCCAATCTGGTAAGACTGGAGACACGCAACAGCAATGTGGAAGGCTGTATGCCGGTAACCATTCGGGACCTGATAAAAACGGCTCTGCGGATGCGGCCGGACCGCATCGTTGTGGGGGAGGTAAGAGGCGGTGAGGCTTTGGATATGCTGCAAGCAATGAATACGGGACATGACGGTTCTCTGAGCACAGGACATGCTAACGCCGCGGAGGATATGCTGGGCCGCCTGGAAACGATGGTGTTGATGGGAATGGATTTGCCGCTTGCAGCCGTAAAAAAACAGATTGCTTCCGGAATTGATATTCTGGTGCATTTAGGAAGACTTCGGGATAAAACGCGGAAGGTTTTGCAGATTGTTGAAATTGCAGGATTTAATAACGGTGACATTTTAACCCGGATGCTTTATGAATTTGAAGAGAAGGGGGAAGACAAGGAGGGAAAAATCAGAGGAAAATTGGTGAAAAGAGGTGAGATAATGCATGAAGAAAAATTACGCGCAGCAGGAATTAGAATATGACGGCTATTGCTTTTCGAGAGGAGAGGCGTTGCTTACATGTATGTACATAGTGTTCCTTGTCTGCTTCCTGGCAGTGTTGTTTTACCGAAGTATCTTTGCGGTTCTGTTTCTTTCCCCTGTAGGATACCGTATCTGGAAAAAAGAAAAGCATAAGAAGATACAAAAAAGAAAGAAGGAACTGGGACTACAGTTTAAGGATTGTATTCAGTCCGTTTCGGCTAATTTAAGAGCCGGTTATTCCGTAGAAAATGCATTTCGGGAGAGCTATTCAGAAATTTCCCTTTTATATGGTAAAGATTCTTATATGGCGACAGAGCTTACAAGGATGACACAGGGTCTGGCCAATAACATCAGCCTGGAATGTTTACTTCTTTCCCTGGGAGAAAGAAGCGGTGTGACAGACATCCGGGAATTTGGACAAATTTTTTCCATAGCGAAAAGAAACGGAGGCAGCATGACGGATATCCTAATGAGGACTTCAAAAGTTATAGGGAAAAAAATGGAGATAGATAAAGAAATTCAGGTACTGATCAGTGCAAAACAAATGGAACAGCGGATTATGAATATTGTTCCCTTCGTAATAATACTGTACATTTCCATTACTTCTCCGGGATTTTTTGATGTGCTGTATCACAATCTTATGGGAGTAACAGTTATGACAATATGTCTGGCGGTTTATTTTGCGGCTTATGAACTGTCGTCCAAAATCGTTGATATCCGCGTGGATTGAAATTCATGCAGAAAGGAGACATTGTGAGGAGTTTGCTTTACATCTTAATATTCTTATCAGGTCTAATCTTATTCGTTCTTTCTAAAAGGGCAAAAAGACAGGGACGTATCGGCAGTACGCAAAACAAAAAGGAAAAAATAGCCGGTTTATTTGATCAAATGGCACACTATATTTATGAAGTTATATTTGTCCGGTTTCTGTCTGTTTGCGGTAAAAGTCTGTTTATTCAATCTGTGCTGCAGGCTCCTCAGGTAAAACGGGATCTGTATGCGCTGTACCCGGGAAATACAAAAGAACTTGAAAAAACGTATTATATCCGGAAACTGAAACTGCTTATGGCAGTTCTCTATGTGGGAGATTTAGTGGTATTATGCGTTCATTTATCATCATTGGGAACCGGTTTGATCAGCCGGGAGGGGATTATCCGAAAAAACGACTACGGAAAAGGGGAAAAGTATGTTAATGTCCGGGTTGGTACAGAGGGGGGAGAATTCAAACAGAATCTGTGTTTAGTTATTGATGAGAAAATATATACCAATGAAGAGCTGGAAATTTTTTTCGGAAGAATTATACCCCAGCTGGAACAAAAGATTCTTGGTGAAAACGAAAATACGCAAAATATAAAAAGCAATTTAATTCTGCCAACCGGGCTGCAGGGCTATCCTTTTAAACTGGAATGGGAAAGCAGCGACTATTTTTTAATGGATCATAAAGGTAGAATTATCGAATCGGAAATTGATGAAAAAGGCCAAAATCTGACTCTTACCTGCCGTTTTCTGTACCGGGACTGGGAGAAAGAGTATCCTATTCCTCTTCTCCTTTTTCCCGCTGAGAAAAGCCGGCAGGAAATCTGGGAAGAAGAGATTCTCTCGGTTATCCGGAAGTCGGAAGAAAAACAGAAATATGAGGAAATCTATGCTTTGCCGGAAAGTATGAACGGAGAGGGACTGGTCTGGGAGGAACACAGAGAAGATACAAGTATGTCTCTGCTGGCGTTTGTGTTACTGGGAGGATGTCTTATATACATACTGCAGGACCGGGAACTGCATCGACAAACAGAGGAACGCAGCCGGCAGATGCTGGCGGAATATCCGATTGTAATCAACCGCCTTACGCTGTATCTGGGAGCGGGCATGACAATAAAAAGCGCTTTTTACAAAATTGCAATGGATTACCGTGAAAAGAAAAAGGAACATGAAAAAAGTTATGTTTATGAAGAAATGCTTTTTGCCTGTTATGAAATGCAGAGCGGCGTTGTGGAGAGAAAAGCATATGAGCGGTTTGGCAGACGCCTGGGGCTTCAGCCATATACAAGACTGGTCGGATTTTTAAATCAAAGCCTGCAAAAAGGCAATGCAGCGCTTTTGAAGGATTTACAGAAAGAAGCGGAGGAAGCGCAGGAGGAACGAAGAAACCAGGCAAGGAAAAAGGGGGAAGAAGCAGGAACAAAACTGTTAATACCTATGATGCTGATGCTTGGAATCGTTATGGTTTTGGTGATGCTGCCGGCGTTCTTATCATTTTCGTTATAAATTATAAATTTTAAGATTAGATCAGGAGAGTAAAAAATATGAAAAGGGATGGAAATTTAAAAGGGTTTCGCGAATTTTTAATTGAAGAAGACGGGATGGGGACAGTAGAAATTATATTAATTATTGTGGTTTTAATCGGTCTGGTTATTATTTTTAAAACGCAGATCGGGGAAGTGGTTACAAAGATGTTCGGTAAAATTACAAATGAAGTGGATAAGTTTTAAAAAAGAAATGTCCGGATGCAATGCATATCTGACGGTATTTCTTGCGCTTTCCCTGACCATTATATTATCCCTGTGCCTGACTTTGATTGAAGGCGTAAGAAAAAACGGCGCACGTTTTATGAGTGAATATGCAATGGATGTAGGCATGAACAGTATTCTGGCGGAATACCACAGGGAATTACTGAAACAGTATGATGTTTTTTTTGTAGATACTTCATATGGTTCAAACCTGCCCTCCCTGGATAAAACTGCAGAACGTTTACGATTTTATATGGACGGTAATTTATCCTGCGAAGATTCCGCTCTGAATGTTGTTACGGATTTGTACGGACTGTATGTTCAGGATATTCTTATTGGAAGTCCGGCAGTAGCGACGGACGATAAAGGAAGTGTTTTCCGTAAACAGGCAATTGAATATATGTATGATAAATATGGTTTTTCTATTTTAAAAGATATAGAGGCTTGGGAGAAGGCGGTTGTTGAATATGAGCTTGACGGCAGAAATTTATCGTCTGAAAGAGAAAATGTGGAAGGTCAGATCAATGCAATTGACGGAAGTGAAATACAGGTGTCAGAGGAAGAGTGGATTGCTATAGAAGTTGATAATCCGGCGGATCAGGTTAATGTGCAGCGGAATAAAGAAATTCTTTTGCTTGCAATGCGGGATACGGATAACTTGTCAGACAGCTGTTTTGATAAGACAAAATCGGCTTCAGCCAGAAAACTGAACCAGGGACAGGGGATTAAAGAAAAGCAGAATTCCGGTGAGTTTTTGCAGGAGTTATTGCTATTCGATGAATATCTTCTGGAAAAATGTAGCTACTATGGACAGGAGTCGGAAAAATCACATATGAAATACCAGATTGAGTATATTCTTGCAGGAAAAGATAATGATTTGGATAACCTGAAAAGCATAGCAGCCAGGCTGATTATGATACGTGAAGCGGCTAATGCGGCATATCTGTTTTCTAATGAAGGAAAGCGTGCGCAGGCGGCTTTGCTGGCAGCAGGCGTCGCGGCGGTAGCGTTGGTTCCGGAACTGCAGACATTATTGGAGTATTCGATTCTGTTTGCCTGGGCCTTTGCGGAAAGCGTTTATGATGTCAGGTCATTATTTGACGGGGGAAAGATACCGTTATTGAAAACCGACGACAGTTGGCATACAGGTATTGATTCATTATTTGATTCGTCCGAATCAAACGTTGATAAAAACGAAACCGGATTGTCTTATACGGATTATCTGAGAGTTTTTTTAAAGTTAGAAAGGGTGGAGAAAAAAACCATGCGCCTGCTCGATATGGCGGAACTGGACATTCGGAAAACAGCGGGAAATGAAAACTTCAGAATTGACGGCTGTATCGATGGAATGACAATTGAGGCGGTCCTTCGGGCCGTCAGCGGATATTCCTTTATAATGCAAAGAGACTGCTGCTATGAATAGAAGGGAGGCGGGACACAGAGGGATGCCTTTTCTGGGAAAGAAAATAACTTGCGTAACTACTAAACAATTAAATCAGAACACTCTCCATTATATAAGAAATGTATCATCGTTTTACTCCCCTGTAAAACAGAATCAAAACCTTTATAATCACAGACATAAAAATTCACATCATTTCTCAGGGAAGGCGTCCCTGTGTGGCCCGCCGGATATACAGGCTGGTATGACTGTCGAGGCTTCTATCCTTATGCCCTTTTTTCTTATGCTGCTTCTTTCTCTCTTATCATTTATAGAAGTGATTCGTTTGCAAAACAGTATAACCATGGGTCTTCGGGAAGCGGGGACTCCGATGTCGGTATATGGATATGCCTGTAATTGTCTTCAGGAGAATGTAGAAACAGATTTAACGGGCATTGTGCCGAATGTGATTCTTACATTCGGATATGTGTCGGATAAGGTTAAAGCTTTTGCGGGAGAGAATTACCTGAAATATTCTTCTCTTTCGGGAGGAGCGGACACGATTCAATATATTACATCTTCCATCATGGAACAGGATGATCGGATAGATTTAAGGGCCGTATACTTTGCGGAATTAAATTTTAATGTGGCTTTTCTGCCAAAACTGGCGTTGACCAGCAGGTATTTTGGAAGAGCGTGGACCGGCTATCAGGTGGATGGAAAAGAGTCTGAAAGCGATCAGGAAATTTATGTCTATGTAACTCCTAACGGAACCGTTTACCATATGAGCCGGGAATGTACGCATTTAACGCTTTCCGTGAAACCCTGCCCGTGGGAAGAGATAGAGCAAAAGAGAAATGAAAATGGAGGACGGTATTATCCGTGTTCGTTATGCGGAAAAAAAGATATTACCAAGACCGTTTACATAACAACGGAAGGAGACCGTTATCATACTTCGCCTCAGTGCTCCGGTTTAAAAAGAACTATCAGGGTAATTCCCCTGTCACAGGCAGAAGGACGTACAAGATGCAAACGGTGTGGTGGAAAGGGATGAACGCAATGGAATTCAATATACAAATTTTAATATACGGAATGCTTTTTCTGTTTTTAGGGTCTGCGGCCTACTATGATATCCGTTGGAAAAGTATACCTTGGACGATCTTGGGAACAGGCGTAATTTTTATGGTGATTTGCAGAATATTGCAAAGAAATGATGAGGGAATATCAATGTTACTGGCAGTTTTGCCGGGAATCGTGCTGCTTTTTATCGCATGGGCTACGGGAGAAACCATCGGTTTCGGAGATGGGATGAGCGTTCTTCTTTTAGGCGGAATGACGGGATTTCGAAACTGTATCTGGGTTTTATGTATAAGCTTGATGTTGCTTTCCGCCATTGCAGTTTTGCTGCTGGCATTAAAAAAAGCCGGAAGAAAAACAAAAATACCGTATTTACCGTTTTTATTTGTGGCAGAAGGAATATTTGTAATTTTTATAATTTAATAAAACAATTATAGTGGGGGGAGAAATCAAATGAGTCTGAAAAAAGAAAACGGTTATTTTTCACTGGAGGCGTGCATGGTTATGCCCCTTGTATTTTATCTGTTGCTTTTTGTCATCTATGCGGGATTTTATCAGTATGACCGATGCCTGCTGGAACAGGATATTTACCGCATGTTAATCCGCGCAGGACAGGTTCGGTCAGCCGATAACAGGGAGGTGATAAAAAAGATAAAAGAAGAAGATGACAGATGGTATTATGATAAATATGCGTTGTGCCAGATCGGAACAAAAAACATAGAAGTGGATTACGGAAAAATCCAAATTGCACAAAAAGCGGCCCTTAGGGTAAATATTCCGATTTTAACGGAATGGTCCGGAAAACCTGAATGGATTTTCGAAGCAAACGTTATTTGCGTAAGAAACAGACCGGTAGATACAATACGGAAATGCAGAAAAGTGGAAAAGTTTGCAAAAAAGGGGAAAAGAGATGACTGAATGGGAATATATACGATTAATGAATCATAATTATCTACAGATTTTAAGCCGTAAACAGCAGCCGGAGGAACATTATCAGTATCGCATGCTGACAGCCGGTCCGATTGAGGGATTACTGCCCTGCAAGTTCCGCCATATTAACGGTGCGGTATATTTACTGTATGATATATCGTCGAGGCAAAGTATTAGCAGCGTCTATGCAGATAAAAAAATGGAGCTGCCGGAAGTGTGCAATTTGTTTTTTGCGCTGAGGCAGACTATTAAAAATATGGAATCGTTTCTGCTCCCGGCTGTAAATTTAATTCTGCGGCCCGAATTTGTGTTTCAGGAACCGGATACTAAAGAAATGTATTTTATATGCTGTCCTGATTCGGGAGAGCCTGTCGGGAAATGTTTTGAACAACTGTATGCCTTTCTTTTGGAAGTTCTCGACTATGAGGATGAAGAATTAACGGGATATTTTTATGAATTATATGACAGGGGAGAAGACGGAGGGAATATTTATCAGGCGGAGGAAATTTATAAAAGCCTGGATGCGTTGCAAAATACGAGAAGAAGAAAAACGGAATTGCCGGAGATGCACGAACCGGAAGCCGATCCGATGAAAGAAAATAATTTGGGTTCATATTCAGAATTCGTACCGCAAAAAGACAGGATCCCTGATCAATGTAAAAAGGTTATATTGTTTTGTTTATTTTATGCAGCTATGACCGGGGGCGGCGTTTATTATATTTCGTTAAATTATATATTCAGTTTTTGGGAGAACACCTTGTTTTATACCGTTATTGCATTCGTGACGCTGTTTATGGCCGGCGGAATATTCTGTTGGTTTAAGAAAAAGGAAAGCGTGGAAATTCCGCCGGTAGAAGAAAAAGAAGATTCTGGCATATTGGAGGAAAACGCTGCTAAAGAACTTTACGGTAAAACTGTTTATTTTGAAAAGGCGGAAATTGAAAATAAATTATACGGAATAGGAAAGAAAAATAAGAGAATCATAGAGTTAACAAAGTTTCCGTATACAATCGGCAAAAAAGAAGACGCTGTAGATGAAGTCCTGCAGGATCATTCTGTAAGCAGAATTCATGCACGGTTTGTTAGCGAAGGAGGAAAGTTGTTTTTGGAAGATTTGAATTCAACAAACGGTACCTGCAAAAACGGACTGATGCTGGCGCCGCATGAAAGAGTTGAGGTGGAGTCTGAGGACGAAATATGGTTTGGAAAACAACAGTTTATCTTTCGGTGATATATAATTTTTCCTATTTCTTTTCGGTTCACATTGACAGCTTTTTATGAATTTGTTACGCTAAAGCAGGCAGATCATGCGACATGAAGAAAGGGAACGGATTCATGAACAACAAATTAAAATACTGGTGTAACCGTTTGAACGATATGCCCTGTGTAAGCGCGGTTTTAGTGATTGCCAATGTAATTGTTTTTCTCATATGTACATTTACAGGAGACCTGTTATATAATATAGGCAATACAGGAGCTGCCTATATACTGGGGGGAGAATACTACCGGATGTTTACGGCCATGTTTTTACACGTGGACAGCAGCCATCTTGTAGGAAATATGCTGATTTTGTTCGGTCTTGGTACTATGATTGAAAAAGAGGTTGGACATGTCAAATTCGGAATTTTCTATCTGGCAGCCGGTATATGCGGAGATGTGCTGTCCGTATATGGACAGCTTATATCCGGTGATTTTTTTACTTCCGTCGGAGCCAGCGGAGCTGTGTTTGGCCTGGACGGAATATTGGTAGCGCTTGTTTTGTTTTCGGGAAAAAATATTTCCGGAGTTACTTTGCCAAGGATCTTTCTGATGCTGGTATGCTCGTTATACAGTGGTTTTGTGTCTGCTGATTATATTGATAACGGAGCGCACATTGGGGGACTGATCGGAGGATTTTTATTGGGGACAGGTTTGTGCGCTGTTCGAAGATTAAGAAAGAAAAGACGAAGTTCCATGATGAGCAGGCGGGAAAGGTATGGGTATAGAAATGAACATTAATATTTATTATGGCGGAAGAGGTATGATTGATGACCCTACTCTTTATGTGGTTAATAAGATGCAGGAGGTGTTGGAAGAGCTTCATGTTCATGTAATGCGCTATAATCTATTTGAACAAAAGAACGATATACCGATGCTGCCGCAGACTCTTAAAAATGCGGACGGTATCATTCTTGCGTCTACAGTGGAATGGTATGGAATCGGCGGATATATGCATCAGTTTTTAGACGCCTGCTGGCATTATGGAGATAAGGAAAGAATCAGTAATATATACATGTGCCCTGTAGTTATGTCTACTACCTATGGGGAACGCCAGGGCCAATTGGATTTAACAACGGCATGGGAAATACTGGGAGGGTTACCCTGCAGCGGAATCTGCGGTTATATCGAAGATACGCTGACTCTTGAAATGAATGAAGGCTACAAGACGCTGATTGAAAAGAATACGGAAAATATTTATCGGACTATCAATCAAAAGATCCCCAGTCTTCCGGCAAGTAATCAAGTGGTAAAGCAGCGGGTGGCCGCACGTCAGTTAGAACTGACTCCGCAGGAGTCCGAGCAGCTTTCCCAGTTTGTATCGGACGACATTTATGTGCAGCGTCAAAAAGAAGACATTCAGGAGCTGGCAAGTATTTTTCGGGATATGTTAGGGGAAAGTGAGAATTCGGGCGAAGAGTATATCAAAGATTTTCAACAGGCTTTCCGTGTGCAGCCGGCGGGTGTGAAAGCAACGTATGCCATACAGATTGAAGGGAAGAAAATGCCGTTGGTGATACGGGTGGACGGACCCGAAATGCAGTGTGAATATACATCGTGCGAACAGGCGGACGTAAAGATTCAGGTCAGTCCTGAAACGTTAAACGATATTATACATTCCCGCATGACCTTCCAGCGGGCGTTTATGACGGGCGGTATCGTGTCAAAAGGTGACTTTAAGGTGCTGCGGGCTTTAGATCAGATTTTTATATTTCCCGAAAAATAAAGAAAGTGAGATTGATTAATATGAAAAAAGAGGACTGTATATTCTGCAAAATAGCTCATGGAGACATTCCGTCCAGTACGATCTACGAGGATGATGATTTCAGGATTATTCTTGATTTGGGGCCGGCAACGAGAGGGCATGCTTTAATTTTGCCGAAATCCCACTATGCGGATTTATTTGAACTGCCGCAGGATATGGCAGGCAGGGTAATGATGCTTGCCCAAAAAACGGCTTCGGTGATGAGAGATAAACTGTCCTGTGACGGATTTAATTTAGTGCAGAATAACGGTGAAAGCGCAGGGCAGACTGTTTTTCATTTCCACATGCATCTGATTCCCCGTTATGAAAACGACGGCCAGAATATTTTATGGAAGCCGGGATCCGCATCGGGTGAAGAATTAGACATTGTCAGAAAGCAGATTACAGAATAAATAAATTGAGGTAATGGACAGGAAGGATAAGAGTGGTATGAGAACGGTTTTGGTAAATGAGGTCACTAAGCGGATTCGGGAGATGTGTATAGAGGCGAATCATTTTTTGGCGCCTGATATGGATCGGGCTATGAAAGACGCTGTGCAGTCAGAACGCTCGGATCTGGGCAAACGGATTTTATGTCAGCTGCAGGAAAATCTCAAGATTGCCAGGGAGGATATGATTCCGGTCTGTCAGGATACCGGTATGGCGGTGATATTTGCCGAGATCGGCCAGGAAGTGCATTTTGAGGGCGGCAATCTTGAAGACGCAATTCAGGAAGGCGTTCGTCAGGGTTATACGGACGGTTATTTGCGCAAATCTGTGGTGAAAGATCCTCTGATCCGGGAAAATACTAAAGACAATACGCCTGCCGTTATTTATTATGAAATTGTACCGGGGGACGAGGTAAAACTTACCGTTGCCCCAAAAGGTTTTGGGAGCGAGAATATGAGCCGGGTATTTATGCTGAAGCCGGCAGACGGAATCGAAGGAGTAAAAGACGCGGTACTGACGGCCGTAAAAGATGCAGGGCCTAACGCCTGCCCGCCTATGGTAGTAGGGGTAGGAATCGGAGGAACATTTGAAAAATGCGCTCTGCTCGCCAAAAAAGCGTTGACAAGACCTGTAAATATTCGTTCCCGGATCCCTTATGTGAAAGAACTGGAAGAAGAGTTGTATGAAAAGCTTAACAGGCTGGGGATCGGACCGGGTGGGCTCGGCGGCAGTACTACGGTACTGGCAGTAAATATTAATACATATCCGACACATATCGCAGGGCTTCCGGTAGCGGTAAATATCTGCTGTCATGTGAACAGACATGCGGAAAGAGTGATATAGATGATATGTATGGAGATTAATATGAATAAATATATAACGGCACCTATTACAAAAGAAAACAGGGAAGCTTTACGTGCGGGAGATTATGTTTATCTGAGTGGGACAATTTATACCGCAAGGGATGCGGCGCATAAAAGGATGCAGGAAAGTCTGGAAAGAGGAGAAACTCTGCCTTTTGACGTGAATGATAATATAATATATTATATGGGACCGTCTCCGGCAAGGGAGGGCAGGCCGATCGGGTCGGCAGGGCCTACTACGGCAAGCCGTATGGACAAGTATACGCCCCGGTTATTGGATATGGGGCTGGCAGGAATGATTGGAAAAGGTAAAAGGTCGGATCAGGTGCTTCATAGTATTGCAGCCAATGGAGCCGTATATTTTGCGGCAGTAGGAGGAGCAGGCGCGCTGCTATCCAAATCCATTGTCTCTTCCGAGGTGGTTGCATATGAGGATTTGGGAACGGAGGCAATACGCAGACTGGAGGTCAAAGATTTTCCGGTTATTGTCGTGATTGATTCGGAAGGAAACAATTTGTATGAAACAGCGGTAAAACCAATCGCAGACTGAAAGCGGTAAAATTGCAGATAACTTTCAGGAGGACTTATTTATGCGGCGTATTGTCTTGATGGTAGCAAGGCTATTTTTAAAAGCTCCTTATTATTTATTACGCATTTTATGGTTTAGCAAGAGCAGTAAAAAAACATATGAAGAATCTTTTTTTTACATTAAGAAAGTTACAAAGGCAGCCAATAAGGCCGGACGTGTAAAGATTGAAAGCTATGGGCTTGAAAATATTCCGAAAGAGGAAGGGTTTATATTTTTCCCCAATCATCAGGGAATGTTTGATGTGCTGGTTTTTTTGGATTCATCGCCGGTTCCCTTTGCATTTGTCATGAAAAAGGAAGTACGTAATACGATCCTGCTGAAGCAGGTTGCGGACGCATTGGGTTCTCTTTCCATTGACCGGGAGGATATCCGGCAATCGATGACCGTAATTCAGACGATGGCGGAAGAAGTAAAAAAAGGAAAGAATTTTTTAATTTTTCCTGAAGGAACGAGAAGCAAAAAGGGAAACCGTTTAATTGATTTTAAGGGAGGAAGCTTTAAAAGTGCGGTAAAGGCCAGATGTCCCATTGTACCTTGCGCATTGATTGATTCTTTTAAACCCTTTGATGAAAAAACGATCAGGCCGGTTACGGTGAAGCTGTTTTATCTGCCGCCCCTGTATTATGAAGAATACAAAGGTTTGAAAACGGTAGAAATAGCGGAAACGGTAAAAAAGAGAATCGAAACTGCCATAACGGAATACGAAGATGAATTGCATAAAAAAGTAATTGACAAATAGAAGCCCCTTCGGTATAATTACATTTGCGTCATGGTTGACGTATAATTCCATAAAAGTATTATTATTTCATATTGGTAGCGGACACAGTTCAGATTTTGGAGAAATACTCAAGAGGCTGAAGAGGCGCCCCTGCTAAGGGTGTAGGTCGTTTACGCGGCGCGAGGGTTCAAATCCCTCTTTCTCCGTTTTAGTTACCGATAGTGTGGATCAGCAGTGTTTATGTAGCATTGCTGATTTTTCTTATCGCAGATGCTGTATAAAAACAGTTTATCCGGCATTTTAATTAAATTACTAAAATATAACATTTATTTAAAACTTGTTATTGACAAGCTTTGATATGAAATGCTATAATAAAAATCCACCGCGATAAATTAAAAAAAGTGGTAAAAAAAGTTAAAAAAGTTGTTGACAAGGAGAAGCATCCATGATATTCTAAGTGAGTTGCGGCTCCACAAAAGCAACAAAGCAGCACCTTGACAACTAAACAGTAATGCAACCCTGAAAATTCTA
>ERZ779637.248-NODE-248-length-39895-cov-7.291817_pt1 | contig 39895 bp, 35 predicted proteins | sample MGYA00514196_ERZ779637 | MGnify/ENA primary metagenome ERZ779637 (study PRJEB29562, sample SAMEA4376700) | mouse gut metagenome | isolation source: Cecum | study: EMG produced TPA metagenomics assembly of the A DSS colitis mouse model was used to assess the...
TTAAAATTCCTTGATTTTTTAAGGAAAACCACTTGACAATATAGGGAGGTATTTTTAAGCATCCCCTGACGTTAGAGGTAATTAATAATATAATGCACTGATAAAAAGCAGAACAGAAAAAACGATAAATAGGACGATTTTTCTGTTCTGCTTTTATTATATTTCTTTGAGTTAGGCAGAGTATGTTCTTGTTGTAAGTATACACATCAGTTACAAAAAATAGATTTTTTAGCGTAAATGCGGCATTTTCGATTAAGGCTTTCTTATAACATGGGCGGCAGAAAGAACACTGCCGCCCCAATATGGAAACAAACCCTTTTACAAATATTATTATAACACAATATTGTAAAAAAGATAGGGATAATATTGTTGTTTATTTGTTGATTTTGTTAAAATAATACAAATACAAACGTTTCGTGGTACTCATTTCTACATAATTAATCTGGTCTTAAAAGCTTGTGCTGTTTTACATAATAACTGGTAATTAATATCAGGTCGGCTCCTATCCAGGCAAGAATTTCCGCAAAAAAGATACCGTTTTCCCCGTAAAAAACAGGTAAGACAAGAGCGGCGCCCACACGCATGGCAAATTCTGCAAGACCGGAAATCATCGGCATCAGGGTATTCCCCATTCCCTGCAGGGAGGATCGGTAAATGTGCAGAAGATACAGGGTAGATAAAAATATGCTCATAATCAAAAGATAACGATAGGCAATTTCACAGGTCAGAGAGGTTTCTTCCGGCGTTCCGGTAATAAAAGCGCCGACAATGGAACGTCCGAATAAAATCATACAGACGGAGATAACAAGGGAAGTGGCGATGCCTGCGACGACAGCCGTATGAACTCCTTTTTTAATCCGGCTGTATCTGCCTGCTCCAAGGTTTTGCCCGGTGTAAGTGGTCATGGCGTACCCGTAAGAGGTAGCGGCCATTTCCAGAATTCCGTAAAGCTTGTTGGTTGCCGTAAAACCGGCAATAAAAAGAACCCCAAAACCGTTGACAACAAACTGTACAACCATTCCGCCGATTGCAATGACAGAGTTTTGAAAAGCTACGGGAATTCCCAGAAACAAAAGTTTTCCGGTTAAAGCACGGTCCGGTGTAAAATCCGTTTTCTTCAGCTTGAAAAATTCGGTCCTCATAAGGACTCTCTGACAAAGCACCGCAGCGGTAAGCTGGGCGCAGACCGTACCGAAAGCCGCGCCTGCGACGCCCAGTCCAAATACAAGAATAAATACAAGATCCAGAACAATATTAACTATCGATGCAATAATCATGGCATAAAGCGGCGTCCGGCTGTCTCCCAGAGCCCGCAGTATGGAAGCCAGAAGATTATACAGCATCATAATGGGAATGCCCAGGAAAAACAGGACATTCATATAGGAAACGGCAATGAGAAGGATTTTTTCCGGAGTCTGCAGAAACCGGAGGATCGGTTTGCCAAGCAGTATGGACAAAAGCAACAAAACAAAAGCAAAAACAATGGAAAGAAGAATGGAATGGGCAATATCCCTTTTCAGCCTCTGGGTTTGCCCTGCCCCGAAGTCCTGTGCAATTAAAATGGAAAATCCCTGGGTAAAACCGGTGATAATTCCTAATACCAGCCAGATTAACCAGTCGGTGGAACCTAATGCCGCGAGAGAATCCACACCGAGTGAACGTCCTACGATCAAAGTATCCATAACTGTGTAAAGTTGTTGAAAAACGTTGCCTAACATCAGGGGAACTGCAAAGGAAAAAATCAGCTGCAGCGGTTTTCCCTCGGTCATATTTTTTGTGTGAGCTGCCATAGGGGTCTCCTTTCAGAGTCTGGTAATTCCCTAATTATATAAGAAAATCTGGGAAAAAGCCAGTCCCATATGGAAACTTAAATAAGGAATACTTGTGAAACAGATTTCCTTTTGTTATTATAATTAAGAGAATCGGACATATGGGAGGAATAATATGATTCGCATCAGTGTTTGTATGATCGTAAAAAATGAGGAAGATGTGCTTGCGCGGTGTCTGGATTCCCTGCGGGGAATATGGGATGAACTGATTATTGTAGATACGGGATCAACAGATCGGACAAAAGAAATTGCGAAAAAATACACGGACAGGATTTTTGATTTTAAATGGACCGGCAGTTTTGCGGACGCAAGAAATTTTGCTTTTTCCAAGGCGGCAATGGAGTATATCTATTCGGCGGATGCGGATGAAGTGCTGGATCAGCCGAATTATGAAAAATTTATGACGCTGAAAAAAGCGCTATTGCCGGAAGTAGAAATCGTTCAGATGAAATACGGCAACCAGCTTGCCTTTGGAACCGTGTATAATTTTGATGAGGAATACCGCCCTAAACTGTTTAAAAGACTTCGGACTTTTCAGTGGACGGAAGCCATTCATGAAACCGTGAATCTGGAACCGGTAATATATGACAGTGATGTCGTAATTACGCATATGCCAAGGGAAAGCCATACGGCGAGGGATCTGGAGGCTTTTGAGCGCCTGATCCGCCGGGGAGAACGATTGTCAAAGCGGCTGTTTTCCATGTATGCCAGAGAACTGTTCATTTCGGGAAGCGAAGAAGATTTTGTGGCGGCGGAACCTTTTTTCCGGGAAGGCGCGGCCGATCCCGACCGGACGGAAGAGGAGATCATGGCGGCCTGTTGTGCGGCGGCGGCAGGAGCGAGGATTCGAAAAGACGTCGTAACCTTCTTTACATATGCTTTAAAAGCGGTGGCGATGAACGGCTGCTCCGAGATATGCAGGGAACTTGGCAGGTTTTATCTGGAAGCAGGCGATTATGAGGAAGCGGCAGTCTGGCTGTATAATGCGGTTTATGAAACGCAGCCGGTCTTAACCATTCATGCCGGTGGCGATTCTTCGTTAGAATTGCTGGCCGTGTGTTACAGACATGCCGGCAATGAAGAACAGGCGGCCCTGTATGAAGAGCAAAAGGAGCGGTGGCTGATGGAAAACCGAACTTAGGTACTATATACAAATAAAAATAATTCATGATATAGTAATAGACACATAGCAAATACCTCTGAATGAAGAATGATGTGGAACCTGTTGAGAAATCGACAGGTTAACATAATGCAATTCAGGAGGTATTTTTTATGTATATTTTTATACGGTTGATGCAAAAGTTATTTTGCGGGAAAAAGCGCATGGCGGCGGTGCTTTTATGTCTTGGCCTGTTAGCAGGCGGCAAAATAGCGGCGCAGGCGGCAAATTTTTATCATATTCACAGTGAATCCTGTTACAAAGAAGAATTATCCGCCTGCCGTGCCCGACACCAGAGTTTTCAACGAACGACAGCCACGACGGCCCATTGCAATAATTGTAATGCATCGACGACGCAGTCCATGCAGGTAGAATGGGATCACTGCTACGGAACGGGTGAAGAATTTGAAATGGGAGGCATACGTAATTGCGGTATATGCGGAAGCCAGACATATCAATGGGGCGGCGGTATTTTGGGGGCGCATCAGGTATATCAGAAAGTGCTTGTCTGCGGAAAAGAGAAGGAGGTGACAGGCACTCTGTGGATCAGGAATAATACGGAGGCGTGGACTGTCGGAGAGGTGATTTTAGAGGCCGGGGTGCGTGTTTTGGACCGCAAGCTGTCTCTTCCGACGGCTCCCTATAGCTGGGACGGCGGAGACAGTTGGACGGCAGAACCGACACGGCAGGTTTCCGAAAATGGGGAATATGCTGTTAAAGCGCGCAATACGGCAGGAAAAATTATTTCGGAGACGATAAAAGTAAAAAATATTGACCGAACAGGACCGATTCTGACAGAGATAATGAAAAGTGAAGATGACTGGACAAATCAGGATGTTGTTCTGACTTTTCATGCGGAGGACAGGCAGCCGGAAGGCGGTTACGGATGCGGCCTGGCGGAGCGTCCCTACAGTTATGACAACGGCGGAACGTATACGGAAGAAAATGTCCTGACGGTATCCGGGAACGGCAGTTACGATGTGCTATTAATAGATTGTCTGGGCAATCAGGGGAGGACCCGGGTTGAGGTTTCCAATATTGATAAGTGTGCGCCGGTTATAAGCGGAATCCTGGCGCTGCAGGAGGGGTGGCAGGCAGAAAACGTAACGTTGCAGGTGAAAGCTTATGATCCGGAGGGAGGAATCGGTATGCATGAAAAGAGTTTTTCCATGGATGGGGTCAACTGGCAGGAAGAAACGGAATTTATTATTTCTGAAAACGGGAACGTCTGTTTTTACGTCAGGGATGCGCTGGGCAATGAAACGAGCCGGAGTTTTGAGGTGGCACAGATTGATAAAACAGCGCCGGTCCTGGAAGAATTAAAGGTGTCCCGTCCGGTTACGGAAAAGGATCGTGTGTTTGTAACGATTCAGGCGAGGGATTTGCAGCCGGACGGAAGTGAAGGGTGCGGCCTTCATGAGGAAGCATACTCTCTGGACGGCGGAAAAACCTGGCAGGCAGCCGACGGCTTCTGGGTGGAACAGGGGAAACGGTATGACATTCGTGTCAGGGACTGTCTTCTTTGGGAAAGTGAGGGGCGGGTTGTTTCGAGGCAGGATTTTCCCATGCCTCCCGAAGAAAGGAAGACGGAAGACGGGCAGGGGCTGCCGGAGGAAAGGTTATGGCCGGAGATAGAAAAGAAAGACAGTACGGATAAAACGCCAGCGGAGCGCCGGGATAAAGATATTAAAAAAAGTGGCAAAAAAACATGGAAACCGGCCCCAAAAGCAGTTTCCGGTTTAACGGAACGCAGTCTTCAAAAAAAGTATTCCGTACAGGAAGAAACAGAATCGGGACAAGTGTCAGGTACGGAGGAACTGCCTGCGCATACCATGCGGCGCCCCTGGTATAAAACGGCAGCAGGAAAAGCGACGATTGTGGGAACGGGAGCTTTGAGCATGGCGATTCTGGCCGGCATGGTTTTTCTTCTGTTTTTATTCAGCGTACCGGTATATTGCGTTGAGGAAAAGAATGTGTTAAGAAATCTGGGCAGGGTATTGCTTCACAGAGCGGAAGAAGGGTATGCTGTATATCTGCCGGATTTTATGCTTGAGACGGCAGTTACGGTGAATTTCCGGATAAAGGTTTCCCCTTTCCTATTAAAAAGAGTAGAAAACGCTCGCCTTTTAGTGGAAAGCAACGAGAAGAATATAGAGCTTGTGATACAGGAAACTATGGACTTTGCACTTTAGTCATGGTACAATTACTGCTTGAGAAATAAGGAACATTTTTCCTGATTTATGATCAGATTACAGAAAGCAGGAACCGGATATGAGTTATGAAGAAAACGTCAGGCGGGTTATACCCTATACGCCGGGAGAACAGCCCCGGGGAGGGAATATTATAAAACTGAATACAAACGAGAATCCCTATCCGCCTTCTCCGAAAGCGGAACGCGCGGTCCGGGAGCTTGACGCCGACATTCTGCGGCTGTATCCGGATTTTGCGGCCTCTGAATTGGTTCGTACAATTGCATCGTATCATGGCGTAAAGGAAGATCAGGTTTTTGTGGGAGTGGGATCGGACGATGTGCTGGCAATGGCATTTCTGACTTTTTTCAATTCGGATAAACCGATCCTTTTTCCGGATATTACCTATTCTTTTTATGATGTCTGGGCGCAGCTTTGGCGGATACCATACCGCACGTGTCCGCTGGATGAAGCGTTTTTTATAAGAAAAGAAGATTATTTCTGCGAGAACGGAGGAATTATTTTCCCCAATCCCAACGCGCCCACGGGAGTTTGGCAGCCGGTTTCCATGATTGAAGATATACTGCAAAAGAATCGGGATGTGACGGTAATCATCGACGAGGCTTACATAGATTTTGGCGGTGAGAGCTGTCTGTCCCTGCTTGCAAAGTACGAGAACCTTCTGATAACCCGTACCTTTTCCAAATCCCGTTCCATGGCGGGGGTTCGGATCGGCTATGCAATCGGGAACAAAGACATGATTCAATATCTGAATCATGTTAAGTTCTCGTTTAATTCCTATACTATGAATGTGCCGTCTCTTTGTCTGGGCGTCGCGTCCATAGAAGACGACGATTATTTTGTCAGAATGCGGGATCTGGTAGTTGCGGAACGGGAACGCTCCAAAAAGGAGCTCACCGGGCTGGGTTTTTCCTTTCCGGATTCCATGGCAAATTTCATTTTTGCAAGGCATAAGACCATGCAGGCGTCGGAAATATTTAAAGCATTGAAAGAAAAGGGGATTTACGTAAGATATTTTTCCGGACCGAGGGTTCGGGATTATCTTAGAATTACCGTCGGCACCAGGGAGCAGATGGATGCCCTGTTTGCGGCGCTTAAGCAGATTCTGACGGAAGGTTCCCAGGGGGCGTAGGCAATCGGACAAAGAAAGGTAAGGGTAATGATATGATTAAAAACATTTTAAAAGGGATTGTGATAGGACTGGCAAATATAATCCCTGGCGTCAGCGGCGGAACCATGGCGGTGTCCATGGGAATATACGATAAGCTGATTCATTGTGTTACGCATTTATTCAAGGAATTTAAGAAAAGCGTTCTGTTTTTGATTCCCATCTTTTTGGGAGCCGGTATTGCCGTTGTAGGATTAACATTCGTGATTCCCACAATGTTTGCCAGGTTTCCCCTGCAGACCAATTTACTGTTTATAGGTTTGATTGTGGGCGGACTTCCCGCCGTTTGGAAAAAAGTGAAAGGACAGTCCGTTCGTGCGGGGCATATTCTTGCATTTCTTATATTTTTTGCGTTGGTTGCCGGTATGGCGGCATTTGGAGAAAGCGAAGGCAAGGCGGCCGATTTATCCTTTGGTGTCTTGAATGTAATAAAATTGTTCGGCGTAGGCGTGATTGCTTCCGCAACCATGATTATTCCCGGCGTCAGCGGTTCCATGATTCTTCTTTTGCTGGGTTATTATAATCCTGTTATCGGCGCTATTAAAGATTTTATAACGGCGCTGGCGGCTTTTGATATGCCTGGAATTTTGACAGGCGTCGGGATTTTGATGCCTTTTGGATTCGGCGTCGTTTTCGGTATTTTTGCCATTGCAAAAATAATTGAGGTGATCTTTGTAAAGTTCCCATTGTATGCTTACTGGGCAATCATCGGCCTGATTGCGGCGTCGCCCATCGCGATTCTGCTGGCCGGCGAGCTGGGTACAATTACCGTTATTACAGTTCTGACCGGCGCGGCAGCTCTTGCCGTCGGCGTGATTATTGCCATGAAGCTGGGAGAATAAGTACGAAAGCGGGAAAACAGGATGGAAGCATACGAAGGCTTTGCCAAAGTTTATGATGTTTTTATGGATGAGACGCCGTATGAAGAATGGGGACAAAGAATTCGTGATATAATAACGAAATACGGAATATCCCGGCCCGGACTGACCGGTGACAATAAGACTCCTCTGGAAACGGAGCGGGATCTTGTTTTGGATTTGGGATGCGGAACGGGAAACATGACGCAGCTTCTGGCTTCTTACGGATATGACATGATCGGCGTGGACTGTTCGGAGGAAATGCTTTCGGCTGCCATGGAAAAAAGAGAACAGGAAAACCTGCCGGTTCTCTATCTTTTGCAGGATATGCGGGAGCTGGAACTGTACAGTACCGTCGGTACGGTAATCAGTGTCTGTGATTCCCTGAATTACCTGCTGACGTCTGAAGATCTTCTTGAGACCTTCAGGCGGGTAAACAATTATCTTTTTCCGGGCGGAATTTTCATTTTTGATTTTAATACGGTTTATAAATATGAGCAGGTAATCGGCGACGCGACCATTGCCGAAGACCGGGAAACCTGCAGTTTCATCTGGGATAATTATTACGATCCCGAAAACCAGATCAATGAATATGATTTAACGCTGTTCGTAGCGCGGCAGGACGGACTTTATCAGAAATATACGGAGACACATTATCAAAGAGGCTATACGCTTTCTGCCGTACGTAAGATTGCAGAACAGGCGGGGCTTGATTGGGTGCTTTCCATGGACGGGGATACGGGCGGCGTTGTAACGGCGGAGACGGAGCGTGTGCTGGCCGTTGTAAAAGAGCAAAATAAGCAGGAAAATAACGAAAAAAGATAAAGCCGCAGACACGGCGGAATGTGAGGAAACATGTCGGATCAAATCGTTCGGGCAACCGCGGCAGACGCACAAATCAGAGCGTTTGCATGTAATACAAAAGAACTGGTAGAAAAGGCGAGACAGGCGCATAATACGAGCCCCGTGGCAACAGCCGCGCTGGGGCGTCTGCTGACTGCCGGCTGCATGATGGGAAGTATGCTGAAAGGAGATAAAGATATTCTGACTCTTCAGGTAAAGGGAACAGGCCCTTTACAGGGAATGACCGTAACGGCTGATTCCAAAGGAAACGTGAAAGGGTATGCCGTGAATCCGCAGGTCCTCCTTCATGCCAATGCGAAAGGGAAGTTGGACGTTGCAGGGGCCGTGGGAGAAGGTTTTCTGACGGTCATTAAGGATATGGGGCTGAAGGAGCCGTATTCAGGACAGACACAATTACAGACCGGGGAAATTGCGGAGGATATTACCTACTATTTTGCAACCTCCGAGCAGACTCCGTCCAGTGTGGGACTTGGCGTATTGATGGAAAAAGACAATACGGTTAAACAGGCCGGAGGATTTATCCTGCAGTTAATGCCCTTTGCGGAAGAATCGGTGATTGCCAGGCTGGAGCGGAATCTATCCGGAATAGAATCCGTTACCGGGCTGCTGGAGCAGGGCAATGGTCCAAGGCGGCTGCTTGGGATTTTGCTTGACGGACTGGAACCGGAATATACGGACACGCTTCCGGCTTCCTTTTACTGTGACTGTAATAAGAAAAAGGTGGAAAGAGTTATTATCAGCATCGGGCAAAAAGAAATACAGGAAATGGTTGAAGAAGGACAGGAAATAGAGGTAAACTGCCAATTTTGCGGCAGTCATTACAAGTTTGGCGTCGATGAGTTAAAACTTTTATTAAAAAAGGCGGCAAAAAAGTGAGGGTATACGTATGGACCAGGGATTTTTCAAGGCAGCGGCGGTAACGCCTGAAATTAAAGTGGCTGATCCCGCTGCTAATACGGAAATAATATGTGAAAAAATCAAAGAAACGTCACAGTTGGGAGCAAAGCTTATGGTTTTTCCGGAGCTTTGCATTACCGGTTATACCTGCGGCGATTTGTTTTTACAGGAACTTTTACTGAAAAAAGCACAGGACGCCCTGCTTCGGATCGTAGAACATAGCAGTCAGGTTGACGCCTTGATTTTTGTAGGGCTGCCCGTTGAAAAGGACGGAAAATTATATAACGCGGCGGCGGCCGTGAACCGTGGAAAGCTTCTGGGAATGGTGCCCAAGCGGAATATACCGGCATATGCGGAATTTTATGAAGGACGGCATTTCAGTGAGGGGAACGAAGAAGTCTGTCAATGGAGTTTTGCCGGACAGACAATACCTTTTGGCGCCAATCTTCTTTTCACATCGGATGCGATAGACGGTTTAAAAATAGGATGTGAAATCTGTGAGGATATCTGGGTGGCGGATACGCCGTGCACTGCCCACGCAGCGGCAGGAGCTACCGTAATTGTCAATCTTTCCGCTTCCAACGAGACGGTGGGGAAAGATGAGTACCGTCAAATGTTGGTAAAGGCAACCAGCGCCCGTTTGATTGCAGGTTACGTATTTGCGAGCTGCGGGGAGGGAGAATCCACACAGGATCTCGTTTTCGGAGGACATAATATGATTGCCGAGAACGGGACCATATTGAAGCAGGCAAAGCGTTTTCAGGGAGAAACAGTCCTGGCGGATCTGGATATTCACAGAATACGTATGGAACGCCGGAGAATGAGCACGTTTGCTCAAAGTAATCAAAAACCCTATGTGGAGGTGCCTTTTTCCATTCGGAAAGAAGCCGTTAGTTTAACAAGGGACTTTGCACCCCTGCCGTTTGTTCCTGCCGATATTGAAACAAAAAATAAAAGATGTGACGAGATTTTATCGATTCAGTCCTACGGGCTGAAAAAAAGATATGAACATACAGGTTGTAAGAAAGCTGTTATCGGCGTATCGGGAGGACTGGATTCTACCCTTGCGCTGTTAGTAACGGTTAGAACCTTTGATTTGTTAAAGTTTCCGAGAAGCAATATATATGCCGTTACCATGCCCTGTTTCGGGACGACGGACAGAACTTACGATAACGCCTGTAAACTGTCGAATATACTGGGAACGTCGTTAGAGGAAATACCCATCCGGGAAGCTGTAACCGTACATTTTAAAGATATTGGGCAGTCCCTTGATAACCATGACGTAACCTATGAAAACGGACAGGCGAGAGAGAGGACCCAAATATTAATGGATATTGCAAACCGGGAAAACGGTCTGGTAATCGGTACCGGGGATATGTCGGAGCTGGCATTGGGATGGGCCACCTACAACGGAGACCATATGTCCATGTACGGAGTGAACGTGGGCGTGCCCAAAACGCTGGTCCGCCACCTTGTGCGTTACTATGCGGATACCTGTAATAACGAAGGGCTTACGGATATTCTGAAGGATGTTCTGGATACGCCTGTTTCGCCGGAGCTGCTGCCGCCGGTGGACGGAGTAATTTCGCAGAAAACGGAAGACTTGGTCGGGCCTTATGAACTGCATGATTTTTATTTATACTATATGCTTCGCTGCGGTTTTCCGCCGGCAAAGATATTTCGGATTGCACAGCAGGCGTTTGCAGGTCAGTATGATAAAGAGACTATTTTAAAGTGGATGAAAACCTTTTACCGGCGGTTTTTCAGCCAGCAGTTTAAGCGTTCCTGCCTGCCGGACGGTCCTAAGGTGGGAAGCGTGGCGCTTTCCCCAAGGGGTGACCTTAGGATGCCCTCCGATGCAAGTGCGGCAATCTGGCTGCAGGAGATCGAAGGGCTGTAGGCATAAATTTATTCGGCCTGTTGCGTCTCTTCCGTGGAATCAGGCTTATCTGCAGAAGAGGCTTTTTCCAGTGTGGTGCGTATGGCGTCGATCAGTACCATACTGGTATATTTTGTTTCGTCGGAGTATGTAATATTATTCAGAGACTGTTTCTCTTCAATTTGTCTTGCGATATCTTCAAAAGAAGGCTGAATCAGAGGATACATGGTGGTAATGGCATCGTTTAAGTTTTTCAATTGCACGGACTGAATATTGTCTGCGTTCACCATGACTTCCACATCAATGGTCTGGTCTCCGAGAACCAGAGTGGTCGAGTAAACGCCCGGGGTATATATGCCGGCCGTATCGGTTCCGGTATCTTTTTGATCTTTTTTATCTGGGAGAAACATAATGGTAAGCAGGATAATAAACAGGATTCCAAGTACAATGAAGATGCCTGTATATATTAATTCTTTCATATGAAACACAACAATTTTTGTTTTGGAACTCATATCATATCCCCAAGGAATTCTTTTATATACCATATGCGGAATGGGTAAGGAGTATGCAAAAATAGTAGCAGAAAAAAGCGGCAGCGGTTAGCGTGGAGGTAGCGGTTATGAAAAATTACACAAAGGAAGATATTCTGCGGCTGGCAGAAGAGGAAGATGTGGAATTTATCCGTCTTCAGTTTACGGATCTTTTCGGAAATATGAAAAATATTGCCGTGACATCCAGCCAGCTTGAAAAAGCGCTGGATAATAAATGCATGTTTGACGGTTCGTCTATTGAAGGATTCGTGGGAATTGAGGAATCGGATATGCTTTTGTATCCGGATCTTTCCACCATGACTATTTTCCCATGGCGCCCCCAGCAGGGAAAAGTGGCGCGGCTGATCTGTGATGTGCATCGACCGAACGGAGAACCTTTTGAGGGAGATCCCAGGTATATTTTGAAACGTGCGGTTAAGGAAGCCGAAAAACTGGGATATACCTTTGAGGTCGGTCCGGAGTGTGAATTTTTCCTGTTTCATACGGATGAAAACGGACTGCCTACTACGCAGAGCCATGAAAAGGCCACCTATTTTGACCTGGGGCCTATCGATCTTGGCGAAAATGCGAGACGGGATATGGTTCTGACTTTAGAGGATATGGGATACGAGATCGAAGCGTCGCATCATGAAGTTGCGCCTGCGCAGCATGAAATTGATTTTCATTATGACGAGGGACTTGCCACGGCGGATAATATTATGACCTTTAAGCTGGCCGTCAAAACGATTGCCAAACGCCACGGCCTGCACGCAACGTTTATGCCCAAACCGAAATACGGAATGAACGGTTCCGGAATGCATATTAATATGTCTTTGTTAAAAAACGGAAAAAATATCTTTTATGATGCGGAAGATAAGGCAGGATTAAGCAAAGAAGCATATTATTTTATCGGCGGTATTATGAAACATATGAAAGCCATGACAGCGATTACCAACCCTCTTGTGAATTCCTATAAACGCCTGGTGCCGGGATATGAGGCGCCGGTTTACATGGCGTGGAGCGCTACAAACAGGAGTCCGCTGATCCGGATTCCGGCAGCCGGCGGAGAAGGAACAAGGATTGAATTAAGAAGTCCGGACCCTTCGGCCAATCCGTATCTTGCGCTTGCCGTGTGTCTGCGGGCCGGTCTTGACGGCATTATTAATAAAATTGATCCGCCCGCCGGAGTGGACCGCAACATATTTGAGATGACGGGAGAAGAGCGCCGGCAGCTTGGTATTGATGAGCTTCCGGGAACTCTGGATGAAGCGGTAAGGGAACTGGAGAAGGATTCTTTTATCTGTCAGGTTTTGGGAAGTCATGTTTCTGAGCATTATATTGCGGCTAAGAAAAAAGAATGGCAGGAATACCGGACGCAGGTTACGGCGTGGGAAGTAGAACAGTATCTGTACAGATTTTAACCGAACGGGCAGGTGAGGCGTGTGACCAACATTATTGTAGTATTCCCCAGGGCGGAAGAAGCGGGAACTATCAAGAATCTGCTTGTGCGCAACGGTTTTTCCGTGCTGGCGGCCTGTACGTCGGGGGCGCAGGCTTTAAGCCATGCGGACGGCCTGAGCGGCGGGGTTGTTTTGTGCGGTTATAAGCTTACGGATATGCTTTATTCCGAATTGCACGAGTGTCTTCCGGCGGGGTTTGAAATGCTTTTGTTAGCATCCCGCCATTATTGGAATGAATGTATCGGTAACGATATCGTCTGTCTTGCCATGCCGTTAAAAGTGCATGAACTTGTCAGTACGGTCGGCATGATGGTAGAGAATCTGGAGCGGAAGAGAAGAAAGAGGCGTCTTTTGCCAAAGGTTCACAGCCAGGAAGAAGAAGCTTTGATCAGGGAGGCAAAGGGCGTACTGATGGAGCGCAATAATATGGACGAGGGCGAAGCGCACAGGTATCTGCAGAAGTGCAGCATGGACAGCGGAACGAATCTGGTGGAGACGTCGCAGATGATTCTGGCAATGATGAAAACATAGAGGAATAAGGAACCATCCCGGAAATGTTTACATAAAATCATAGGTAGAGGAGGTCTGCCTATGAAGTTCACAAAAATGCAGGGATGCGGCAACGATTACATTTATATTAACGAGTCGGAGGAAAAAATTCCTGCCGGCGGGAAAGCCTGCCTTGTTAAAAGAATGAGCGACAGGCATTACGGCATCGGAGGCGACGGCGTCGTCTTTATCCGCGCCTGTTTCGATGCGGATTTTGAAATGGAAGTGTACAATGCGGACGGAAGCAGAGCGGAAATGTGCGGAAACGGTGTCCGCTGTGTGGCAAAATATGTATATGAAAAGGGAATGACACGAAAAACAAAGCTGGTAATTAAAAGCTGCGGCAGAAAAATATATACGGAGCTTTTCACGGAAAACGGGGCGGTGAGCAGCGTACGGGTAAATATGGGAACACCGCTTTTTTCCGCAGATGCAGTTCCGGTGACGGGGTGTAAATATAGGATGCAGGTGGTGCAGGAACCGATAAAAGCGGCTGGAAGACTTTTTAAAATGACCTGCGTTTCTATGGGCAATCCGCATACCGTGGTATTTGTGGAAGACGTGCAGCGTTTTCCCGTAGATCAGACAGGTCCCTGTTTTGAATGTCATCCGCGTTTTCCGAGGCGTACCAACGTGGAATTTGTGCAGGTTCTTGACCGCGCAACGATTTATATGCGTGTGTGGGAACGGGGAAGCGGAGAAACCTGTGCCTGCGGTACGGGCGCCTGTGCAGCCGTGGCGGCATGCGTATTAAATGGTTTGACGGATGCGGCGGTTACTGTTAAACTACTAGGAGGGCAGTTAAAGATCGAATGGGATCTTAAGAGGAATCTGCTATTTATGCAGGGGCCTGCCGAAACGGTGTTTGAAGGAGAATATCGGTATCCGCAGGTTTAACGGACAGAACGGAGGAAATTATGTTTAAAATCAATGAGAACTACTTAAAGTTACCCGGCAGTTATCTTTTTTCTACCATTGCCAAAAAGGTAAACGCTTATGCGGCTGCCAATCCGGATAAGAAAATAATACGTCTGGGCATAGGCGACGTTACGCAGCCGCTGGCTCCCGCAATTATAGATGCTTTGCACGGCGCGGTGGATGAGATGGGAAAAGCGGAGACCTTTCATGGATATGCGCCGGATCTGGGGTATGAGTTTTTAAGAAATGCCATTGCGGTTAACGATTATAAGGCCAGAGGCTGTGATATTGCGGCCGACGAAATTTTTGTATCCGACGGTGCTAAGTGTGATTCCGGTAACATTCAGGAAATTTTCAGCCTGGATAATAAGATTGCAGTTTGTGATCCCGTCTATCCGGTCTACGTGGATACCAATGTAATGGCGGGAAGAACCGGCGTTTACGACACCGCGGCGGAAACATGGAGCGACGTGATTTATATGCCGTGCACGGCGGAGAATGGTTTTGTCCCCGAACTGCCGAAGGAGACGCCGGATCTTATCTATCTGTGCTTCCCCAATAACCCTACGGGTTCTACCGTAACGAAAGCGCAGCTGCAGGAATGGGTGGATTATGCGAATAAGATGGGAGCGGTTATTATTTATGATGCTGCCTATGAAGCGTATATTTCCGAGGCAGATGTTCCTCATTCCATTTATGAGTGCGAGGGTGCGAGAACCTGTGCCATCGAACTTCATTCTTTCTCGAAAAATGCAGGATTTACAGGCGTGCGCCTCGGCTATACCGTTATACCGAAGGAGTTAAAATGCGGAGAGGTAACGCTTCATTCGCTCTGGGCCCGCAGACACGGCACCAAGTATAACGGCGCGCCTTATATTGTACAGCGTGCCGGAGAAGCCGTTTATTCGCAAGCGGGGAAAGAACAGCTTGGGCGGCAGGTTGCTTATTACATGAACAATGCAAAATATATTCTGAACGGTTTAAAGGAAGCCGGTTATACCGTGTCGGGAGGCGTCAACGCGCCGTATATCTGGCTGAAAGCTCCGGACGGCATGACGAGCTGGGAATTTTTTGATTATCTGCTGGAACAGGCAAACGTAGTAGGAACGCCCGGATCGGGATTCGGACCCAGCGGCGAAACATATTTCCGCCTGACGGCGTTTGGCAGCTATGAAAATACCGTGGAAGCCGTGAATCGTATTAAGGCGCTGTAATAACGGTGTCATTGCGTGTGTCCCATACACATATATTGATACAAAATTCCCACAGGAACGAGTATGGATATAAAAAAAGATAATTATAAGGTTCTGGCATTGCTTGCGGCGTTTTTCTTATGCATGTTTTTCCTTGGAAGGGCTGCGGCTTACGTGGTCAGTATGACCTCGCCCGTGTCCGCCAGGGCGGATCAGGCGGAAAACTGGGGTCTGGGATTCGGTGCACAGGGAACGCAGCCAACGGGAACGGTATCGGCGGAGGCGTTAAAAAAGTACGACGCTTACTATGTAGGGGACAGCGGTGAAAAAGTGATTTACCTGACTTTTGACGCGGGATATGAGAACGGCAATACGGAACCGATTTTGGAGGCCTTAAAAAAACATAATGTTTCCGCAACATTTTTTGTGGTGGGACATTATCTGGAGTCTGCGCCGGAGCTGATAAAAAGAATGGTGGAGGAAGGGCATACGGTAGGGAATCATACATATCACCATCCGGATATGTCTCAGATCTCCGATACGGCTTCTTTTCAAAAGGAAATGGATGGCGTAGCGGAGCTTTTCAAAAAAATTACCGGACAGGAAATGGTGAAATTCTACCGTCCTCCCCAGGGAAAATACAGCGAGACAAATCTGCAGATGGCAAAAGAAATGGGGTATCATACCTTTTTCTGGAGTCTGGCCTATGTGGACTGGTACCAGGACGAACAACCCACCAAAGAGGAAGCTTTCGATAAGCTTTTGGGAAGAATCCATCCCGGGGCAGTTGTTTTGCTACATAGCACTTCACAGACGAACGGGGAGATTCTGGATGAACTTTTGACCAAATGGGAAGAAATGGGTTATAGTTTCAAGACACTTTCGGAACTTGTAAATGAAAAATAAAAATAACACAGCGCGGACAATAAATTCAGACCACGCTGTGTTATTTTATTTTTAGTTCATTTAACTTTCCGTAAGTTACCGATACATGGAAGCCTCATCGTAAGAAACGCCGTTCGGTCCGAATCCAAGACCGTCCACGCCGTAGTACTGATAATTCCCGAAGCCCAGAATCAGCATAAATATGGACGATAAAAATAGCAAACCGAATCCGAATCCCGTACCCTGGCGGAAAGCCTTGGAAAGTTTAAAGCAGGACATGATCTGAATAATGAATCCGACACAGGGAACGAATTTAAGCAAAAACAGCCAGCCCGTTCCGAAACAGATGTCCATATAGCAATAATCGCCGTAAAAGGGTATCAGCGTTGCCCAGCCTGGCTTGCCGGCTTTCTTAAATACCTTCCATCTGCCCGCCAGAAAAAGTATTGAAACGGCAAGCGCAATCAGGTAAGAAGCCGCGGCAAAAGTGCCGAAAAAAACGTTGGAAAAAAGATCCTGATAATAATAGCTTTGATGATACGACATATTTCCCTCCCGCAAACTTTAATCTATATTTTATTTTGCAGGATAATGCGGAAAATGTCAAATGTTTTGTATCGTTTGACGAAACTAAAAAAATAACTTATGATAAAATGACTGGAATGTTTCCCATAAAAAATACAGGAACAGGCGTATCTTATACAGAGGCTTGGGAGAGGATTAAACGTGACAGAAGCGGAGTTCGCAATATGCATAGACCGGATTAAGCGGAAAGAAAAGGAAGGTCTTAAGGAAATATATCAGGAATACATAGCTTTTATCTATTCCATTATCTACGAAAAATTGCAAAACAGAGAAAATGCGGAAGATATTACCAGTGATTTTTTTATTAAACTCTGGGAAAAAGCCGCGTTGTACAAGCCCGGTAACGGCCATAAAGGGTGGATGGCGACCATTGCCCGGAATATGGCTGTGGATTTTCTGCGTAAAAACAGGAGGGAAGAGCTTACTGATTTTACAGACGGTGAAAATGAGGAAACGGATCATAAAAAAACGGTGCAAAAGCTTTATCGTAATGCGGAAAGCCCTGTAGAAAAGGAAGCTGTCGGTAATCTTACCTGGCAGACGGCGCTTTTGAGCCTAAAGGAGCCGGAACGCGAAATTTTGAATCTGAAAATTATGGGCGACCTGACTTTTAAGGAAATTGCGTCAATTCTTCACATGCCGTTAGGCACGGTTACCTGGAAATACAGAGAAAGCATAAAAAAGTTAAGGAGGTGCGGCTATGAAAAACAGGCTGGAAAATGAATACCGACAGCTCATGCAAAATGAAACGCCGGATCTCTGGAAAAGAATTGAAGAGGGAATTGAAAATACAATTCAGGAGCAGCCGGAAGACAGCACGGAAAACAGAATCAAAAATAAAGCGGGACGAAAAAAATACATCATCCCCATTGCCGCCTGCGTAGCCGCATGTATTTGTATTCCCGCTGTGGTAACCGGGGTTTTCAGACCGCTGACAGGGATCAGCCGGAAAAATTTCGAGGAATGTCCGCAGGAGGATATGATGACGGACGGAGACGCCGCGGATTGTGTAAAAGAGGAAGAGCAGTCCGTAATAACGCAGGAGGCTGCAAAAGAAAAACTAACGGAGGAAATGCAGGAGGACAAAACGGCGGGCATACTGGCAGATGAAGAAGCGCCGGATCAGGAGACGTTAGTTATGGAAGAAGCGGAAACGTTCAGAAAAGAGAGCGGAAATGAAGAGGATACAGCGGCTTCTTTCACGCTGTATATACGGGAAGTATTTTCAGAAGAAATTGTTTATTCCGAAAATAATCCTGCAGGGACGCTTTACCGGATCCGTGATGCAAAGCAGGGGAACTGCGCTGTTTTTGTACCTTCGGGTATGAATTGGACCGTGGAAGCCGGCAAAGCTTATGAGGCGGTGGAACCGGAAGAAGAATCGGAATATGATTATGAACTGGTGCGTCCGGTAGAATAATACTTATTTAGATTATTTAGATTAATTTAAAAAAAATACTTGCAAAGAGAGAAGGAATGTGCTAGTATTGCATACATTAAAAGAAAATGCATTGAAGGAGACTCTTACCAGGAAAAGCGACAGGAATACGGCGTCACCGACTGAGAGCGCCGTTTGTGGGAACTGGCAATGGGAACACTCCGGAGCAGATTATCCGAACCGGACGGAGAAGATCCGACGCTAGGGTAATACGTTTCACACGCGTTAAGTGGATGAGTGGATAAGGCGGTAAAACATTTTGATGGAAATGGCGGCTTATCAATGCGGGTGGTACCGCGGATATCGTTTTAGTTTATCCGTCCCGGAATACAGGAAACTGTGTTCCGGGACTTTTTGTTTTCCGGAGTCCCGGAGCGCAACATAAAAGACAGGAGGATATGATTATGAAATTTTTAACCGGCGTTAACAAAAAAGAAACCCTGGAAATTTCTCAGCTCATAACCGGAGATTACACGGGAAAGACCGTAAAAGTAAACGGTACGGTGCATAGTATTCGGGATATGGGAACCATCGCTTTTATTGTGCTTCGAAAAAGAGAAGGATTGCTGCAGTGCGTATATGAGGAAACTGCGGCAGACTTTGATTTAAAGCAGTTAAAAGAAGAAGCGGCCGTGTCTGTGGAAGGAACCGCTGCGGAAAGTGCAAAAGCGCCGGGAGGAGTGGAAATCCGGTTAACAGGAATAACCGTTCTTTCCATACCTTCGGAACCGCTTCCGATTCCCGTCTCCAAGTGGAAAATGAATACGTCGCTGGAAACCAGTCTGAATCTTCGTCCGGTTTCTTTAAGAAATATCAGAGAGCGGGCTAAGTTCCGGATTCAGGAAGGCATTGTTAAAGGCTTTCGGAATTATCTGTATGAGCAGGGATTTACCGAAATCCACACCCCGAAAATCGGTTCCAGGGGAGCGGAGGGAGGCGCCAATATTTTTAAACTGGATTATTTCCATCGCCCGGCGGTGCTTGCACAAAGCCCGCAGTTTTACAAACAGATGATGGTAGGGGTATTTGAGAGAGTATTTGAAACCGGACCGGTATTCCGTGCGGAGAAGCATAACACCAAACGGCATTTGAACGAATATACTTCCCTGGATTTTGAGATGGGTTATATTGACGGTTTTGAGGACATTATGGCAATGGAGACCGGCGTACTCCAAAACATTATGAAGACTTTAATAACCGATTACGGAAAAGAGCTGGAAATTCTTCAGATTACGCTTCCGGAGGTGAGACAGATTCCGGCGGTCCGGTTTGATGAAGCAAAGAGACTGGTTTCCGAAAAATATAACAGACCGATTAAGAACCCCTATGACCTGGAGCCGGAAGAAGAGCAGCTGATCGGTCAGTATATGAAAGAAGAATATGATTCCGATTTCGTCTTTGTAACTCATTATCCCAGTAAAAAGCGTCCTTTTTATGCCATGGACGATCCGGAGGATAAAACGTATACATTAAGCTTTGACTGTTTGTATAAGGGAATGGAAATTACGACGGGCGGCCAGAGAATCCACGATTATAAAATGTTAAAGGAAAAACTGGCGGCACGCGGTATGACGGAGGAAGGAATGGAAGCTTATATGATGGTTTTCAGGCACGGGATGCCCCCTCACGGCGGACTGGGAATCGGACTGGAGCGGCTTACCATGAAGCTGGCGGGAGAAGAAAATGTACGCGAAACGACGTTGTTTCCCAGAGATTTGGGGAGACTGGAACCGTAAGCGGCAGAAAGGATGTGAAATGGATGGTAAATAGAATCAGTGAAGAGACAATTGAGTATGTTGGGATTCTGGCTAAGCTGGAGCTGTCGGAGGAAGAAAAGAAACAGGCCGGGCAGGACATGGGGCGTATGCTTGACTATATCAATAAGCTTGGGGAACTGGATACGGAAGGCGTGGAACCAATGTCGCACGTGTTTTCCATGGAAAATGTGTTCAGAGAAGATGTTGTTACCAATAAAGACATGCGGGATGATATACTGAAAAATGCGCCGGGTCAGAAGGACGGTATGTTTCAGGTTCCCAGAACCGTTGAATAGAGGAGACGTGATTAAAATGAATAGAGAAGAAATTCTGGCGGCTACGGCAACGGAACTTTCACAAAAAATCCGTGCCGGCGAAACGACCGTAAGGGAAGCGGCGGAAGCGGTACTTTACGTAGTAGAAGAAAAAGAAGAAACGCTGCATTGTTATGTTACAATCGATAAAGAAAAACTGATGGCGGGTGCGGAAGCCGTACAAAAGAAAATTGATGCGGGAGAGCTGAGCGGTCCGCTGGCAGGCGTGCCTTTCGCCCTGAAGGATAACATTTGTACGAAGGGAATGCGTACCACCTGTTCATCCAGGATTTTGGAGAACTTTATTCCGGCGTATTCCGCACAGGCTGTGGAAAATCTGGAAAAGGCCGGAGCGGTTATAATAGGAAAAACAAATATGGATGAATTTGCCATGGGAAGCACCACGGAAACATCCGCTTTCGGGGTGACAAGAAACCCGAGAAATCTTTTGCATGTGCCGGGCGGTTCTTCCGGCGGTTCTGCGGCGGCAGTGGCGGCTGGAGAGTGTTTTGCGGCCCTGGGTTCCGATACGGGAGGCTCCATCAGACAGCCTGCGTCTTACTGCGGCGTGGTGGGAATGAAGCCTACCTATGGAACCGTATCACGATATGGACTGGTGGCTTACGGCTCTTCTTTGGATCAGATCGGCCCTATAACGAAGGATGTGCGTGACTGCGCGGCGGTGCTTTATGCAATTGCGTCCCATGACCAAAAGGATTCTACCTCCATGAAACGGGACTGCCGTTTTATGGACGCTCTCAAAAAGGATGTGAAGGGTATGAAAATCGGAATTCCGCAAGACTATTTTGGCGACGGGCTGGACCCTGAAGTGAAGAAAGCGGTGCTGGACGCTGCCGGGATGCTTAAGGAAAACGGCGCTGTTGTGGAGACATTTGATTTGAGCCTTGTGCAATATGCGATTCCGGCATACTATACGATTGCAGCGGCGGAAGCAAGTTCCAATCTGGAGCGTTTTGACGGAATCAAATACGGTTACCGTACAAAAGAGTTCGAGGGGCTTCATAACATGTATAAAAAAACACGTTCCGAGGGATTCGGGGCGGAAGTCAAAAGGAGAATTATGCTGGGGTCCTTTGTTTTAAGCTCCGGTTACTATGACGCTTACTACCTGAAGGCCCTGAAGGTAAAAACTTTAATAAAAAAAGCCTTTGATGAAGCGTTTGAACGTTACGATCTGATTCTGGGTCCGGTTGCGCCCACGACAGCGCCCAGGCTGGGAGAAAGTCTGGCCGATCCTTTGAAAATGTATCTGGGAGATATTTATACGATTGCCGTCAATCTGGCGGGGCTTCCGGCAATCAGCGTTCCCTGCGGCTTCGACGGTAAAGGACTTCCCATCGGACTGCAGCTGATTGGCAATTGTTTTGAAGAAAACAAGATATTACGGGCGGCTTACACTTATGAACAGGCAGCGGGACAGAAAGGCAGGTAAGCGTATATGGCAAAACAATATGAAACCGTAATCGGGCTGGAAGTTCACGTAGAACTTGCCACCAGAACAAAAATATTCTGCGGATGCTCCACCGCTTTCGGCGGAGCGCCCAATACGCACACATGTCCGGTTTGTACCGGTATGCCGGGTTCACTGCCTGTCCTGAATAAGCAGGTGGTGGAATACGCCGTTGCGGTGGGACTGGCGGCAAATTGTGAGATCACAAGAAACTGCAAATTTGACAGAAAAAATTATTTTTACCCCGATAATCCGCAGAATTATCAGATTTCCCAATTATATCTTCCGATCTGCCGCGACGGATGGGTAGAGATTGAAACGCAGGCGGGAAAAAAGAAAGTACGTATTCATGAGATTCACATGGAAGAAGACGCCGGTAAACTGATTCATGACGAATGGGAGGATTGTTCCCTTGTTGATTATAACCGTTCCGGCGTTCCGCTGATTGAAATTGTTTCGGAGCCGGATATGCGCAGCGCGGAGGAAGTTATCGCCTATCTGGAAAAACTGCGTCTGCTCATTCAGTATCTGGGAGCCTCCGATTGCAAGCTCCAGGAGGGTTCCATGCGTGCGGACGTGAATCTGTCCGTGCGGGAAGCGGGAAGCGGCAGGCTTGGAGTCAGGACGGAAATGAAAAATCTGAATTCCTTTAAGGCCATCGCAAGAGCCATAGAAGGAGAAAGACAACGGCAGATCGAGCTTTTGGAGGAAGGAAAGCCGGTTACACAGGAAACCCGCAGGTGGGATGATAATAAGGAATATTCATATGCCATGCGCTCCAAGGAAGACGCGCAGGATTACCGGTATTTTCCCGATCCGGATCTTGCGCCGGTACACATTAGCGAGGCGTGGTTACAACAGATCAGAGAGAAACAGCCGGAATTCCGGGACGAAAAAATGGCGCGGTATAAAGAAGAATTTAACATTCCCGATTATGATATTGAGATTCTTACATCTTCCAAACACCTGGCGGATTTATTTGAGGCCACGTCGGCTTTGTGCGGCCAGCCAAAAAAGGTTTCCAACTGGCTTATGGTGGAAACGCTCCGGTTGTTGAAAGAAAAGGATATGGAACCGGAGGAAATTCGTTTTTCGCCTGAAAATCTGGCTTCTTTGATTGGCCTGACGGAGCGGAAAGTCATTAACGGTTCCGTAGCGAAAGAAGTGTTTGAGGTTTTGTTTGAGAAAGACATAGATCCTGAAAAATACGTGGAAGAAAAAGGACTGAAGACAGAACGGGACGAAGGCGCTCTGAAAAAGAGTATTGAGGAAATTGTGGAAGCGAACCCCCAGTCCGTGGAAGACTATAAAAACGGAAAAGAAAAAGCAATCGGTTTTCTGGTGGGACAGACCATGAAAGCCATGAAAGGGAAAGCGGACCCGGCACAAATCAACACAATACTGAGAGAATTTTTAAAGTAAAAATTTTACTCCGTTGTTTTTGGGAAATGAGAGGGGATTATATAATGAGAGCAATGAAGAGCTGTTGTTTGATAATATTGATATTACTGTCGCTTTTTTCGGGGTGCGGGAAGGAGCAGCCTGTAAAAGAGCAGTCTGTAAAGGAGAAGACATATTATACAAAGCATCAGCTGATCGGTCTGTCCGGAATTGAAAAAGGAGACGTTCGGATTCAAAATTATCGGTGCATTCCTACGGAGAAGTATGTATATGTAACCTCTTATCCGGAAGAATATTGTTATTGTCTTACCTGGTGCACGGGGACTGAGGATGACATTGCAATGGTCTGTGTAAAGACGGAATCCGAAGGCAGCCGGTATTGGCTTCATATGATAGATGGTGAGACAAAGAAAGAAGAGGTATATCCCCTGGACGACGCATTGGCGTCTTTGGGGGAATATGGCGTGTTTTCTGCGATGTCTGTTACGGATAAGGAATTGGTGATAGCCGATTCCGCAACAGGAGCCGTTGTGGTGATTGATTATCGCACAGGAACGCAGACACGGGTTATCCCCACGGAGACTACTATAAGTTATCTGGCGCACGGAAAAGGAGGTATCGTTTTTTGCATGGCACCGGAAGGGGACGGTACGCTCTATACACTACAGCCGTCAGGAGGTAAGTTAGAAAAAAAAGCGGAGCAAATTTTCCTTCGCACCGGAAGGGGAAAGAGTTTCCTGGTAGAGGAGGATGTGTTATGGATTGGGACGGATACGGCGTTGTTTTCTTATCATATGAATACGGGAAAGGCGGAGGAACTGTTTTCCTACGTTAATTATGACATATTACCGCACAACAACGTGTGGATATTTCACAGTATAAGTCAGGAAGATGGGGAACAGTGGAAGCTGGTGACGGATAATCAGGAAGCCTGCCAGGTGGAAGTCTGCCGCCTGTCCCCAGTGGCGTTTCCGGGCGCAGCTATAGAAAAAGAAGTCATTACCTTGAGTAATTATTGGCTGGTGGATTCCCTTAAGGAGGCAGTTGTCGCCTTTAATAAAAGCAGTGATAAATATCGGGTTGAGGTAATAACCGCGCGGGATACCGAGGAGTTTGCGGATTATCACAATAATCAGACCATACAGATTTTGTCTGGGGAAGGTCCGGATATTTTTTCGGCACCCAGCAGGACAAATTATATTGATTTTATACAAAAAGGTGTGCTGGAGGATTTGCTGCCCTATATGCAGGCTGACTTGGAGGAAGAAAAATATTTTACCAATGCGCTTTATGCATATGAGAATCAGGGTAAAGTGTTTGCGGTATCGCCGGATATGGATATATCCCTTTTGGTAGGCAGGCAGGAGGTAATAGGGCAGAGAAAAGGCTGGACTTTTGCGGAGTTATGCGGGGTGATGGAAGCAAATCCGCAAATAAAGGCGTTCATGCCGGATACGGACGCGCTTTCCGTATTACAGCTTTGCTATTTTTACGGAGGAATTGAATCGACGGATTTTGAGGCCCTGCGCCAGTGCATCCTGTTTGCCCAAAAATACGGACAAGCCCTTCCTGACGGGGAGGAACCGGTGTTGGGAGAAAATGTCCTGTTAATGGAGATGTATTTGAATGGACCTGCTGCTGAAAATTTGCAGGATTTTATAAAACGTTACGGTAATGACCTTGCATTTGTCGGCTATCCAAGAGAAGACAGACAGGGAATTCGTCAGGCGAGTACAGGTTGGAGTATTAATGCCAATTCCAGCCATAAGGAAGGGGCATGGGCGTTTCTTTGTTTTCTCTTGGAAAGGGAATACCAATATACATTGAGGGGAAGCTTTCCAATTATGGTAGAAGTTTATGAAAAAAAGCTTACAGAGAACGTGGGACGTGCCGGATCAGAGAGATACTTATCGGAGGAGGAACGTTCGAAAATTCGGGAGTTAACGGACGAAAGCAACGCATTTATGAAGGATTTGGATTATGAAGTATGGGACATTGTAAGTAATGAAGCGCAGTACTATTTTGCGGGTATAAAAACTCTGGATGAAGTTATGGAAATCATACAGGGACGTTTGGAGTTATACGAAAGTGAAAAAGAATAAAGGCGCGGATTTGGATCCAGAACAAAATCAGGGTATACCACGGCGGATGTTAAAAGCTCATATCGGTGGTATACCCTGTTCTATATTATTCCTCAAACAAAGGAGTGGAAAAATACCGTTCCGCCGTATCGGGAAGAACCGTGACGACAGTTTTCCCTTTCCCCAGTTTTTGGGCCAGCTTCAGGGCGGCGGCTACATTGGTGCCGCTTGAGATGCCGCACATCAGACCTTCCATACGGGCAAGATTCCGGGCTGTTTCAATGGCTTCGTCGTCCGTTACAATATAAATATCATCGTAAATGTTCTGATTCAGATTCCCCGGGATCAGGCCGTCGCCGATACCCATCTGCAGATGGGTGCCGATATTGCCTCCCGCAAGAATTGCGGCGTTTTCCGGTTCCACTGCCCAGATTACCAGGTCGGGATTCTGTGCCTTTAACACTTCTCCGATTCCGCTGATGGTTCCGCCGGTTCCGATCCCGGAACAGAACCCGTGAATAGGACCTGCCACCTGTTCCATAATCTCCAGGCCGGTATGATGTTTATGGGCCAGAGGATTGGCTGGATTGTCAAATTGCTGCGGTATGTATACGGCAGGATTCTCACGTGCCATCTTCTGTGCGGTTTTCACACATTCATCAATACAGTCCCCGATATTTCCCGCGTCATGGACCAGAATTACCTCTGCGCCGTAATGTCTGACCAGTTTTCGGCGTTCTTCGCTGACCGAATCGGGCATAATAATGATGGTACGATAGCCGCGCACCGCACCGATTAAGGCCAGGCCGATACCCTGGTTGCCGCTGGTAGGTTCTACGATAATTGTGTCCGGTCCGATCAGGCCTTCCTTTTCCGCGCGCTTAATCATATTGAAAGCCGTTCTTGTTTTAATGGAGCCGCCCACGTTCAGCCCTTCAAATTTTACATAAACGTCGGCAGCCTCCGGGTCGGACATCCGGTTTAGCTTTACAATAGGCGTGTGGCCGATTGCTTCCAGAATATTTTGATATACCATATTTTGTTTTTCCCCGCTCTTCGAAATTTTTATATTGTATGTTCATAACGCCGCAGTCTATTCGCCGGCAACGTAATTTTTATCGGTCAGCCAGTCCAGAAACAGCAGGCAGTTCTGCCTGTTTTCTTCTTTGCCCATTATCCCGAAAACAAGCTCCTGGTCTTCTATAAAATAACCCGCGTCAATAAGCCGGTCGTTCAGTGAATCATCCAGAAAGATTCCTACCGGAACGGGATCGCTCATGGAGTCCGGATCACGTCTTTCCACGGTATCCTCGGGAATTGTAAGATCGCTGTTATTGACTTCTTCAAAATCGATTTCGCGTTCAAGGACAGTGCGGTCATAATAAAAGAAATAATCCGCGTACTTTTCCAACTGCTCTTCCGTCAGACAATCACGTAAATCCTGAAACATTCCGCTGTCGGCATAATTGGAGAAAATATCCCGTTCCGAAACTACAACGTCGATTTCTCCGGCTGCGGACATGGCAAGAAATTTCTGGGATGCGGCGAGTGATGCCTGATCGTAGGAAGTAAGGTCAAAACGCATATTGGTATCCAGGTAAACATCATATTTCTCCGTATCAATTCCGGCAAGCTGTGCAAATTCGTTCAAAAACGCATTGCCCTCGGTATTGCCGCTCATATCCAGCGAGTAGGCGTTCATAAAGGTAGCGTTAAACACGATTTCTTTAGAAGTGGCGATATCATGAACCAAAGTTATGAGAATAATCAGAAAGAAAACGGCTCCCACCGTGTGCCATTTATAATAATACCAGAAATAACCTAATTTTTCCTTAAAAGGCTTGTCCTTCATCGATTCCCGTTCTTTTTTAAATTCGTCCATCAGAGGCATGGTCCGTGTACCTGTTCCTTTCCAATGCTGAAATATACTCTGACTGTTATCATACCTTTCCTTTAAAAAACTGTCAATGAAGCATCGCTAATAAAATTATAAAAAAAGAATAACTACGGTAAATAGCTTGAAACTTTTGCGTGGATGTACTATCATAAACTTAATTATCATTTTGCGGTAAGCAGGAGGTAGAATCATGAGCGAAACATATGTGGAATGTCTGGTAAAGCATAAAAATTCCCCGGTAGCAGCCATATTAAAATGGTTTTTGATTGCAGTTACGGCTTTTTTTGGAATTCTGGGGCTTATGGGCGCGCTGATCCCGTTACTGATTGCAGTTGCAGCGGGTCTCTGCGCTTATTTTCTTACGATGCGTTCGGATTTGGAATATGAATACCTGTATCTGGATAAAGAGATTTCGATCGATAAGATTATGCATAAAACAAAAAGGAAGAGAATCGAAGTTCTGGAAGTGGAACGGATCGAGATTCTGGCTCCGTTTCGTTCCCACCACCTGGACAGTTACAGGAACAGACAGATGAAGACTGTTGATTACAGTATCGGAGAAGAAAAACAGCCGGATCTGCGATATGTAATGTACTATGACGGTACGCGCAGGGTGATTTTGTCTCCTACCCAGGAGCTGGTTAAGGCCATCCGCACCGTAGCCCCCAGAAAGGTATTTACAGACTGAAAAAATCCGTTGACTTTTTTTATAGAGTCTGATACACTCATGTGAAATTCAATCGAACCAAAGCAGAAAATTGACGGGAGGAAAGAAAATGGGTCAGATTATTGGTGAAGGCATTACGTTTGACGATGTGCTTTTAGTGCCGAGTTACTCACAGGTAATTCCCAATCAGGTGGATCTCACTACCTGGCTTACAAAGAAGATTAAACTGAATATTCCCATGATGAGCGCCGGTATGGATACCGTAACCGAGCACAGAATGGCGATTGCCATGGCAAGACAGGGCGGTATCGGCATTATTCATAAGAATATGTCCATCGAGGCGCAGGCAGAAGAAGTAGATAAGGTTAAGCGTTCCGAAAACGGCGTTATCACAGATCCTTTTTCCCTGACCCCTGACCATACTCTGGCTGATGCGGATGCTCTTATGGGCAAGTTCCGTATATCCGGTGTGCCGATTACGGAGGGAAGAAAACTGGTCGGTATCATTACCAACCGCGACCTGAAATTTGAGACGGACTTCACCAAAAAAATTAAAGAATCCATGACTTCCGAAGGACTGATTACCGCCAGGGAGGGTATAACCCTGGAGGAGGCCAAGAAGATTCTGGCAAAGGCAAGGAAAGAAAAGCTTCCGATTGTAGACGATGAATTCAATTTGAAGGGGCTTATTACAATTAAAGATATAGAAAAGACCATTAAATACCCGTTGGCAGCCAAAGACGGACAGGGAAGGCTTTTGTGCGGCGCCGGCGTGGGTATTACGGCGAACGTTCTGGACCGTGTGGCGGCCCTTGTGGACGCCAAGGTGGATGTAATCGTACTGGATTCCGCCCACGGCCATTCGGAAAATGTTCTTCGGTGTCTGCGCATGATCAAGGAGGTATATCCCGACGTACAGGTTATTGCGGGCAATGTCGCTACGGCGGAAGGTACGAAAGCCTTGATCGAAGCGGGAGCGGATGCCGTAAAGGTAGGAATCGGTCCGGGTTCGATCTGCACCACCCGTGTAGTGGCAGGAATCGGTGTTCCCCAGGTAACTGCGATTATGGATGCCTATTCCGTGGCAAAGGAATGTGGAATTCCTGTTATTGCAGACGGAGGAATCAAGTATTCGGGCGATCTGACCAAGGCGATTGCGGCCGGCGGCAGCGTATGTATGATGGGTTCGATTTTTGCGGGCTGTGATGAAAGTCCCGGCACCTTTGAATTGTTCCAGGGAAGAAAATACAAGGTTTACCGCGGTATGGGTTCCATAGCGGCCATGGAGAACGGAAGTAAGGACCGCTATTTTCAGTCGGATGCCAAGAAGCTGGTTCCGGAAGGCGTTGAAGGCCGTGTGGCATACAAAGGAACCGTAGAGGATACCGTATTTCAGCTTATGGGAGGCTTACGTTCCGGTATGGGATACTGTGGAACCAATACGATAGAAGAACTGAAAGAGAACGGACGCTTTGTTAAAATTTCCGCCGCTTCTCTGAAGGAAAGCCATCCTCACGATATACACATTACGAAAGAGGCGCCGAACTACAGTGTAGACGGTAACTAATAAGAAAAGACAGAATTCTGTATTGTAAAGATACAAATTCTGTCTTTTTTTACAAAATATTGCAATTGCGCCCGAAACTGTGATATGATAAAGTAACGAAATAAGGGTTACAAAATCCAGGGGAGGATTTAACAGCAGTTATGGGGATGGAAAATCAAAAAAACGGGGATCAATTTGCATCTGAGGGGGTAGTGGATGTCGAAGCGGTCCTTAAGTTACAGGAAAAGTTTTGTAAAGCAGCCGGTTTATTTGCGTGCTGCTATGGAGCGGACTGCAGGAGAATTACGGAGTTAAGCGGCAGCAGGCAGGAAACGGACCTGCTGAAGCAGCTTGTAAAGGAAGATGAAATCCGGGCGGTTCTGGAGCGGGTTGCGCCCGGAACGCTGGAAGATATGGCGCTGGAAGAAGCGTCCGTTCCCGGATTCGGGCTGGCGGCAATATCCGTAGATATTATGGGAGAACAGTTTATTACCTGGCTGGTGATAGCGGCGTTTTCCGATTATGAGGGAGAGGCGGCGGAAACAGATAATTTTGTTACCGTGACTACAAAGCAGCAGTTTGGCAAATCTTTAGATCTGTTAAGAGAAATGAGCCGGAGTATCTTTGGCAATCGGTTTCGTTTCATCCGGGCACAGGCAGAAAATCTTCGAAGCCGTGATTCACAGGAAGAGTTGTGTGAGAATTTAAAACGCAGTGAAGCTACTACGGAAATAGTACAGATGTTAGACAGTGATGAACCTGTGGAAAGGGTTTTGCATAAGGTTATAGCTGCCGTGGGCGGACATCTGGAGGTTAGCAGCGCACAGGTTTACCGGATCTTGCAGGATGAGAGCATCATGGATGTGGCAGCGGAGTGGTGCAGCCGTGGTACGGTTTCTTTTTTTGACCGTACGCAGAATATACCTGCGTTTCATTTTATGAAAGCGGACAAGCCGCTTGTTTTGTCAACGGACTCAAGAGAAGAATTTGCCGATAAAGAAGCGCTTGACCAGCTGGGAATTCAGGCGTTCATCTCTTTTCCCCTGCTGCATCATAAAAAAGAAAAAATGTACGTCTGTTTTTTGCAGACTGACAGAAGCCGCATCTGGGATGTAGGAGAAATTAAGTTTATTTCAGATGCGGTAAAGGTTCTTCAGTCCATTCTGACAAAGCGGATGCAGAAGGATTCACTGGAAAGTTCCCATGAATCTCTGGAAGCGGTTTTAGATCATGTAGCATGCGGTATTTATGTAAAGGATGAAGAAACCGGTAAAGAATTGTTCCGGAACCGGAATTTTAAAAATAATTTTGCAAAGGAAATTAAAGAAGGCGTAATCGACGAATTACTTGATAACGCGATTCCTGTCAGGGGCGGCGGTGGAACGTATGAGGTGGTGCGTATTGCCAGCGGCCAGTGGTATGATCTGTTTATTACGGATATAACATGGGTGGACGGCAGAAAAGGAATTCTTTATTCTCTTTATGAAATTACGGATAAGAAAATTTATCAGAAAAAAATAGAACAGCAGGCCTATACGGATTTCCTGACGGGACTTTATAACCGTATGTGCTGCGAGCGCGATTTGGCCGTACATATAGACGAGGCAAAAAAGAAGCGGGAAAAAGGCGCGCTGCTGTATCTTGATCTGGACGATTTTAAACATATTAACGACGGTTTGGGTCATCAGTACGGAGATGTGCTTCTCAAATCCATTTCCCACAGCCTCCAGAGAGTGGAGGGTATTCAAAATACCTGCTACCGGATGGGCGGAGATGAATTTGTCATTGTGATACCGCCGGTGAGCTTTGCGCGTTTTGAACGGATCGTGGACGATATCAGGCAGATTTTCAGCAAGCCGTGGTTTTTAAAGGATGCGGATTACTATTGTACCATGAGTATGGGAATCGTCAATTTTCCTGACGATGGAGAAAGCGTACAGGATCTTATCAAAAAAGCGGACATCGCCATGTATGAGGCAAAAAAGAGCGGCAAGAACCGGGTGGCCAATTATTCCGATAAGATCGTCCTGGCATCGCACCGGCGTCTGGATATGGAAAAGAATATGCGGGATGCTACAAGGGACGGATATAAGGAGTTTGAGGTTTACTACCAGCCCATTATAGATATCCAGAAAAAAGGCGCGCCCTGCACCGGCGCGGAGGCGCTGATCCGTTGGAACTGTGCGGAGCTTGGTTTTATATCGCCTGCCGATTTTATTCCCTTGGCGGAATATCTGGGACTGATTAATCCGATTGGGAACCATGTCCTGTCCGAAGCCTGCAAAGCCTGCAGACACTGGAACGAAAGCGGACATCCGGAATATAAGGTAAATGTAAATTTATCTGTTGTTCAGCTTTTACAGACCGACATTGTTGATATTGTAAAGCGCACGATTGAAGAAAGCGGCGTTAATCCCCATAATCTGACGCTGGAAGTGACGGAAAGCCTTGCCATTAACGATATGGAAAGAATGAAAGAAATTTTAAGCAGCATCAAAGAGCTTGGAGTCAGAATTGCGCTGGATGATTTTGGAACCGGTTATTCTTCCCTGAATCACATCCGGGAGATACCTTTCGATGTTATTAAAGTAGACCAGGGATTTGTCAAGGACTTGTCGGAGGATGAATATTCGCAGTCATTTATCAAAATGGTTGCGGAACTGGCGGGAACTATCGGCGTAAGCATCTGTGTGGAGGGGATTGAGACGAAAGCGCAGTATAAAGTATTGGAGGGAATGAAGGTGCGCCTGGTACAGGGATATTATTTTGACCGTCCCATGCCGGGAGACGCCTTTGAGGAGAAATACATATAAACAGATATCGGACAAAAGAACGGAGGAATTGCAATGCAAATGTTATCGCTTGAAAATGAACTGAAGGAAAACGCTTATCCCGGAAGGGGAATTGTCATGGGAAGATCCCGGGACGGCAGACACGCGGTGGCAGCGTATTTTATCATGGGAAGAAGCAGTAACAGCCGGAACCGTGTTTTTGTGGAGGAGGGCGACGGAATCCGTACCCAGGCATTTGACCAGGCGAAACTGGAAGATCCCAGCCTTGTCATTTACGCGCCGGTCCGCGTTCTCGGCAATAAAACCATAGTTACAAACGGAGATCAGACCGATACGATTTATGAAGGTCTGGATCATCAACTGACCTTTGAACAGTCCCTTCTTGCCCGGGAATTTGAACCGGACGGTCCTAATTATACGCCCCGGATATCGGGAATGATCCATCTGGAAAAAGGAAGTTTTCATTATGCCATGTCCATATTAAAGAGCAATAACGGCAATCCGGCAGCCTGCAACCGCTATACCTATACGTATGAGAGCCCTGTTGCAGGAGAAGGCCGTTTTATCCATACTTATATGCACGACGGCACGCCGCTGCCCAGTTTTGAGGGGGAACCGAAGCCGGTATGTATTCCTGACGATATGGATTCTTTTACGGACATGCTCTGGAGAAGCCTGAACGAAGATAATAAGGTTTCTTTGTTTGTAAGGTATATCGATCTTGCAACGGGCGGTTACAGAACCCGGATTGTAAATAAAAATCAATAAAGGACATAAACGGAGGAAACTATGAACGAAATAGAATTAAAATATGGATGTAATCCCAATCAGAAACCTTCCAGAATTTTTATGGAAAACGGCGCCGATCTTCCTGTAACCGTATTAAACGGAAAACCGGGATATATTAATTTTCTGGATGCATTTAACGGCTGGCAGCTCGTAAAGGAATTAAAGGAAGCTACGGGACTTCCGGCTGCGGCTTCCTTTAAACATGTGTCGCCGGCAGGCGCGGCCGTAGGGCTTCCGCTGGATGAGACCCTTGCGAAAATTTACTGGGTGGACGATCTGGGAGAATTGTCTCCCCTGGCATGCGCTTACGCAAGAGCAAGAGGCGCCGACAGAATGTCGTCTTTTGGCGATTTTATCTCCTTGTCGGATATCTGTGACGCAGATACCGCAAGACTGATTAAGAGAGAAGTGTCGGATGGTGTGATTGCCCCCGGCTATACGGAGGAAGCGCTGGCAATTCTGAAGGCAAAAAAGAAAGGCGCTTATAATGTGATTTCCATAGATCCGGAATACGTGCCGGAAAGTATCGAGCAGAAAAAGGTATTTGGCGTAACCTTTGAGCAGGGGCGCAATGACCTGAACATAGACGATGCGCTTCTTACAAACCGTGTTACGGATAATCAGGAGATTCCCCGGAGTGCACTGACCGATTTGAAAATAGCGCTGATTACCCTGAAATACACCCAGTCCAATTCCGTTTGTTACGCGTTCGGCGGTCAGGCGATCGGAATCGGCGCGGGACAGCAGTCCAGAATTCATTGCACCCGGCTGGCAGGAAATAAAGCGGACAATTGGTTTTTAAGACAGGCGCCGCAGGTTCTCGCTCTTCCCTTTAAAGATTCTCTGGGAAGAGCCGACAGAGACAACGCCATCGATCTTTACATCGGTGATGAATATATGGACGTACTGGCGGATGGCGCATGGGAGAAGGTATTTACAAAGAAACCGCCTGTATTTACAAGAGAGGAAAAACGGGCGTGGCTTGACCGGATGCAGGATGTGGCTTTGGGATCGGACGCTTTCTTCCCATTTTCCGATAATATTGAAAGAGCAAAGAAAAGCGGTGTAAAATATATTGCACAGCCGGGAGGTTCCGTGCGGGATGACGCAGTCATTGAATGTTGTAATAAATACGGCATGGCTATGGCTTTTACCGGAATTCGTCTGTTTCATCATTAATTAGGAGATTATAATGCGGCTTAGAGATTTGGAGCTTTTTGATCCGATTACAATTCAGTGTCACGACAATCCGGACGCGGATTCTTTAGGGGCGGGATATGCGCTGTATTATTATTTTAAGCAAAAAGGTAAAAAAGTCCGGCTGATTTACAGCGGCCGCAGCAGGATTCAAAAGACTAATCTGACGCTGATGGTAGAGAAGCTGGAAATTCCGGTAGAATTCGTGGATGCCTCAAAAGCGGAAATGGCGGACGGACTTTTGATTACCGTTGACTGTCAGTATGGCGCCGGAAACGTAACCAGGATTCCGGCGGAGCACGTGGCGATTATCGACCATCATAAGGAAGAGATAAAAGACGTAGAGCTGACCAGAATCCAGTCTACGCTGGGCAGCTGTTCCACACTGGTATGGAAAATGCTGACGGAAGAGCGGTTTGTGCTGGAAGATGTAAAAGTGGGAACTGCGCTTTATTATGGATTATATACGGACACCAATCAATTTTCCGAGCTTTATAATCCTTTGGACATGGATATGCGGGAGGGCGTTCTTTTTAACAAAAGCCTGATTACCATATTCCGTAATTCCAATCTCTCCTTAAAGGAACTGGAGGTTGCGGGGATTGCCATGCTGCGTTATATATACAATGACGACCATCAGTTTGTTGTGATCAAGTCGCAGCCCTGTGATCCGAACATTTTGGGGCTGATCAGTGATTTCCTGCTCCAGGTGGATGAGGTAAAGACCTGTCTGGTTTACAACCAGTTAAAAGACGGTTATAAACTGTCGGTCAGAAGCTGCATCAAAGAAGTAAGCGCTAACGAGCTGGCGGCTTTTCTGACGGAGGGGATCGGTTCCGGGGGCGGACATGCCGAGAAAGCCGGCGGCTTTATCAGTATGAAACGGTATGAGGAAAAATATCCGACGCTTCACTCGGAAGCGTATTTCGGCAACCGTATGACGGAGTATTTTAATTCCACGGAAATTATATATGCGAAAGAATACCGGGCGGATCTTTCGAGCATGATGCCGTACCGGAAGAAAAAGAATCCCGTCGGCTTTGTAAAGACGGACGAGCTGCTTCCTGCGGGAACCCCCATTACGATCCGTACTCTGGAGGGGGACGTGGATCTTGTTGTCGCTCCGGATTTATATGTCATTATCGGGATAAAGGGAGAAGTCTATCCGAATTCACGGGAAAAATTTGAGAAATCCTACCGGGTACTGCCGGAAAAGTATTCCATAGAGGAATGCACCATAGGGGTCGAGTATGTGCCTGCCATTAAAAACCGGCTTACCGATTCCACGATGACGATTCTGGATTATGCGGGAAAATGCGTTCCCACGGGAGACACATTTATTTATGCCAGACCGTTGGAAAAGAGAACCAAGGTTTTTACCGCATGGGACGATGAAAAATATATGCTTGGCGAGCCGGGGGATTACCTGGCGATCCGTTGCGATGATCTGCAGGATGTATATGTAGTAGAAAAAACCGTTTTTCATAAGAGTTATGAATTAAGAGAGGAACAGGAGTGAAATGTACGATGCGTTTATCAGCTTTTTCATACAATATCCGACGCCGGAATTCTCAACATCTGTGCGCTGAAAATTCCGGCGGGAATCACGTATCAGGTAATTACAACAGTTTTAATTTCTGTTCTGCCGTTAAGGGAAGAACAGGCGAATTATCGTCGCACGTATTTTGATTTTCGACGATCAGAACTGTCGTATTTTTTTCAAGGGTGTGCGTGTGCCAGGTTCCTTTTTTTACATTGTACATTTTCAATGGGGTAAGAGGAACGGCTTCGATTTCATCGATCCGGTTTCCCTGCCCGCCGATAAACAACGTACAGCTTCCGGTAAGAAGAACAAAAACCTCGTCGCTTTCCATATGCTTTTGCATGGAAATAATATTGGGGCGTTCCAGCTCCTCGCAGTAGCGCAGGATGGCGACGCGCCAAGTCTCATAATCGATGATGGGTTTATAGCCGTCGCCTGTGTATTCTTTGATTTCCAAAAATTCAGGTTTCATGGGATACCTCCTATTAGATTGTTTTGGTCCAGCGCCCGGAAGCGCCGCAGGGCAGGATAAGCCCGCTTTGGGTTACGGGGAGTCCGATTTCATCGGCCGCTACATGTCCGCCATAAGTTTTTGCGACAGTTTCATGTATTAAATAAGTAAGAACAGCAGGCTGGAGTCCGGTGGTGTAGGAATTCAACAATAAAAACAGGGAATCCGGATGAAGTAGCTTTACAAGCAGATTCAGAAAAGAATAAATGTTGTCTTCCATTTTCCAGATTTCTCCCTTGGGTCCTCTTCCATAAGATGGAGGATCGAGAATAATGCCGTCGTAATGGCAGCCACGGCGTATTTCCCTTTCCACAAATTTAATACAGTCGTCCACCAGCCATCGTATGGGGGCGTCCCCAAGCCCGCTGGACGCGGCGTTCTCTTTTGCCCAGGCGACCATTCCTTTTGACGCGTCTACATGCGTTACATGGGCACCGGATTTTGCGGCGGCGAGGGTGGCTCCTCCCGTGTAGGCAAATAAGTTGAGAATTTTAACCGGGCGGGCGGCCTTGCGGATTATTTCGGAAAACCAGTCCCAGTTTACCGCCTGTTCGGGAAAAAGGCCGGTGTGTTTAAAACTAAAAGGCTTTAAATGGAAGGTAAGCCCGCGGTAAGAAATCCGCCATTCGTCCGGAAGATCAAAAAATTCCCATTCGCCGCCGCCTTTCGTACTTCGGTGGTAATGGCCGTTTTTCTTTTTCCAGCCGGGATGCGTTTTTTTTGTGTTCCATAAGACCTGCGGATCGGGGCGGACTAAATAATAACGGCCCCAGCGTTCCAGTTTTTCACCTGAGCTTGTATCCAGTACTTCGTAATCTTTCCATCGATCGGCAACCCACATTTTTCGGACCTCATTTCTTTCTGTTTAGAACTAATATTACTATACAACACAAAAATATATTTGAAAATTATGCAAAATGACGAAAAATGTAAGGTGAACAATAAAATGCAAAAAACAACAACATTAACAATTGAAGAAAATAGTGTAATTTATTACAATTTATATAAAATACAACAAAAAAATGAAAGAAATTTTGTTGCTATTGCTACTAAAAACAACGAGGAGGGAAGGTTATGTCTAAAACAAATTCGGCGGTTAAGAAACCTTCTAAAATGAAGTCGGCAAGCAAAAAGAAGACTTTGATGCTTACGACCATGGTGCTTCCTGGTGCAATCTGGCTGCTTTTACTGCGCTATCTTCCGTTAGGCGGTATTATTATGGCATTCCAGGATTATAAGATATACACCAAAGCGCCTTCTTTTATCAACAACCTGAAAAACAGTGCGTTTGTCGGGTTTAAGAATTTCAAGTTCCTGTTTGCTACCAGCGATACGTGGGTTATGGTGCGGAATACGCTGGGATATAATTTGGTGTTTATCGTGTTGGGACTTGTAATTTCAGTTGCGTTTGCGGTTATGCTGAATGAGGTTACGCATAAATTTGCCGCAAAGACTTATCAGACATTAATGTTTTTTCCTTATTTCATGAGCTGGGTAGTAGCGAGTTACTTCCTGCAGGCGTTTTTGGATCCGACAAGAGGCTTGATCCCGCACATGCAGTCCAATATGGGGGTGACGGTGACAGACTTTTACAATAATACAAAGCCATGGCCGTTCCTTTTGGTGTTATGTAATGTCTGGAAGAATACGGGGTATTCGGTAGTGCTTTATCTTTCGGCGATTACCGGTATTGATGCGTCCCAGTATGAAGCGGCCAGCATTGACGGGGCCAGCAAGTGGCAGCAGGTTCTTTACGTCACACTGCCTCATTTAAAAACAATGATTATTATTCTTTTCATTATGAACGTAGGAAAGATTTTTAATGCGGACTTCGGTTTGTTCTGGAATGTTCCGTTACAGTCGGGACCGTTGTATCCGGTTACACAGGTTATTGATACATATGTATATCGAGCCATGACGACCACGCAGAATTATGGTATGTCAACAGCGGCAGGTTTAGTGCAGAATATAGTAGGGTTTGTGTGTATTATGACTGCTAATACGATTGTGCGTAAGGTTGATCCGGACAGCAGTTTGTTCTAACCTGCATGGCGGACACCGGAATTGGTCCGGGTTCATCCGGCAGATGAATATCATAATTCGAAAGGAGTAAGTTAAAATGGCAAAGTCTCAAGCTATGGGCGGACGTAAGCGCAGGATTAATGCGGTCAGTGTTCCTACAGAGATTATCATACATATTGTAATGATTCTGTTTTGTCTGCTTTGTATTGTACCTTTTATATTTGTTATAATTATTTCGTTTACATCAGAGGAAAGTATCCGGGCACTGGGATATTCCTTTGTACCGCAAAGCCTTTCGACGGCCGCTTATAAGGTTGTGTTTGATTTAGGCGAGATGTTGTACAGAGCGTATTTTAACAGTTTTTATATCACGATTCTCGGAACCGTATTAAGCGTGTTGGTTTGTGTATTATATTCATACGCATTGTTCCGCCGGGATTATAAGTACCGTACATTTTTTACTTTCTTCAGTTTCTTTACCATGTTATTCGGCGGCGGTCTGGTGCCTACGTATATAGTATGTAAACAGCTGCTGGGACTGAGTGATAATTACGCGGCTTTGATTGTTCCGCTTTTGGTGAATCCGTTTAACTTTATCATTATGAGAACTTTCTTTGCAAGCTCGGTGCCGGAAGAACTGATTGAGGCGGCTTCAATCGACGGAAGCGGCGAGTACAATACACTGTTCAGGATTATCGTTCCGATTTCAAAGCCCGGTATTGCAACAATCGCGTTGCTGAATGCACTGGCATATTGGAATGAATGGTATACGGCGATGTTGTATGTTCCGAATGATAATAAGCATATTCCACTGCAGTATTTGCTCATGCGTCTGCAGCGGAATGTGGATAATTTGAAAAAGATGGCTGCGCAGATGGGCGCTGAGGCGTCAAAGATGATGAAAGATATGCCCAGCCAGAGTATGCGAATGGCGCTGGTCGTAATGGTTGTTATACCGATTGCTTTTGCGTATCCTTTCTTCCAGCGTTATATCATAGCCGGTTTGACGGTCGGTTCCGTAAAAGGGTAATGATATCTGGCTATTTGCCGGATACTTACATAAACTATTTAATTTTTTTAAATTTTTAAGGAGGATTTATTCATGAAAAAGAAAGTACTTTCAATTGTTCTTTCCGCAGTAATGGTCGCTTCTGTATTTGCCGGATGTGGCAAGAAGGAAGACGTGCCTGCTGATTCTACCGAGGAGAGCACGGTAGAAGAAAGCTCTGCAGGAGAAGACACAGACGCTGAGACACCGTCAGAGGATGAAGAAGCGCCTGCAACAGCGCTTGATATTTCCGAACCGGTTACCTTGAGATGGTATCTTCACGGAAGTAACGTAACAGACGACAGCGCTGTTATGGAAAAAGTTAACGAGTACCTTGGCGAGAAGCTGAATGTAACGCTTGAGCCTATTTGGGGTACATGGGCTGAATAATCCGGGGGGAAATCCATCACCTGTCCGGCGTATGGAAATCACTAATCC
>ERZ779637.249-NODE-249-length-39760-cov-13.630424_pt1 | contig 39760 bp, 31 predicted proteins | sample MGYA00514196_ERZ779637 | MGnify/ENA primary metagenome ERZ779637 (study PRJEB29562, sample SAMEA4376700) | mouse gut metagenome | isolation source: Cecum | study: EMG produced TPA metagenomics assembly of the A DSS colitis mouse model was used to assess the...
CCTAGAACTTCTCCACGAAACAGCCTCTGCTGTGAGTGGTTAGAAGTTCTTCTCACGCTATTCATCGACGGAATAATTCGGCGCCTCTTTCGTGATATGAATATCATGCGGGTGGCTCTCCTTCAAGGATGCCGCCGAAATCTTCACAAACTGACCGTTCTGCTTTAACTCCTCAATCGTCCTGGTTCCACAGTACCCCATGCCGGAGCGTAAGCCCCCCATAAGCTGGAACACCGTGTCCTCCACGCTTCCCTTGTAAGCCACACGGCCCTCCACGCCCTCCGGCACCAGCTTCTTGGCATCGGTCTGGAAATAGCGGTCCTTGCTGCCGTTCTCCATGGCGGCGATGGAGCCCATGCCGCGGTATACCTTATATTTTCTTCCCTGATAAAGCTCGTAAGTACCCGGACTCTCCTCGCAGCCCGCAAACATGCTGCCCATCATGCAGACATCGCCGCCCGCCGCGATCGCCTTCGTCATGTCGCCTGAGTATTTGATGCCGCCGTCGGCAATAATCGGCACACCGAGCTCCTTCGCCGCCTCATAAGCGTGCATAATCGCCGTAATCTGCGGCACGCCGATACCTGCCACCACGCGCGTCGTGCAGATGGAACCGGGGCCGATCCCCACTTTCACCGCATCGGCGCCCGCCTCAATCAGCGCCTTCGTGCCCGCTCCCGTGGCAACATTGCCTGCAATCACCTGCAAATCCGGATACTTCTCCTTAATCATCCGCAGACATTTCAGCACATTCTCGGAATGACCGTGAGCGGAATCCAGCACCACCACATCCACCTTGGCCGCGATCAGCTCCTTCACCCGATCCAGTACATTAGCCGTAATGCCCACCCCGGCGCCACAGAGAAGTCTTCCCTGGCTGTCCTTTGCGGAGAGCGGATACTTGATCGTCTTTTCAATATCCTTTATGGTAATGAGTCCCACCAGATTATAGTCATCGTCCACAATAGGCAGTTTTTCCTTACGCGCCTTCGCAAGAATCTCTTTCGCCTGATCTAAGTTGATGCCTGCCTTAGCAGTAATCAGATTCTCGGAAGTCATAGACTCTTTAATTTTTTTCTTGAAATCTGTCTCGAATTTTAAATCGCGATTGGTAATGATACCGACCAGCTTACGCCCTTCCGTAATCGGAACTCCGGAAATCCTGAATTTCGCCATCAGCGCGTCAGCGTCAGCCAGCGTGTGCTCCGGCGTCAGAGAAAAAGGATCTGTGATAACGCCGTTTTCGGAACGCTTCACCTTATCTACTTCCTCGGCCTGCGCCTCAATAGACATGTTCTTATGAATGATACCGATGCCTCCCTGCCTGGCCATGGCAATCGCCATCCTGTGCTCGGTCACCGTGTCCATCCCCGCACTCATCATGGGAATGTTCAGCCGAATTTTCTTTGTAAGGTTCGTTGTCAAGTCCACCTGATTCGGAATCACCTGAGAGTAGCTCGGCACTAAGAGCACATCGTCAAAAGTAATTCCTTCGCCAATAATCTGACCCATCTTCTCTCCTCCTGTGTTTGTTGTGTTGACGCATTATAGGTATCTAATCGAGCAGAGAAGATTCATCTTCCCTACTCGCCGCGCCCCCATGCGCTGCTTTAGCGGCATAATTCCTCTGCATGGGGCTGCGCATATACAAAAACTGCCAGCCCTTCAACTGACAGTATTGCTTTCCATACTTTATTCTGCTAATCCGTAAAAACCTTACGGGGCGCAATGCTCTGAATCGCCTTAACCATCTCCGCGTTCGGCTCCAGAATAATCTTCGTGTCGCCATTCCAGATCATCATATAACGCTGCTCCGGCTGCGCAGCGATGCCCGAGCTGTAATCAACCGTCTTCATCTGGCGGTTTTTGTAAGAGTCCAGTCTGTGAGAATTGAGGGGTGCAAAAATCTCCATCTGCTCCAGAGAATAATTGCCCGCCTTCTTTCTGCGGGTTTTTGCCAGAACTTTATCAACGCTCAGTTCCTTATCGAGATACAGATACTCATACTCGATCTCCGCGTTCATATGCGCAAAATATGCGCAGCCGCCCAGCACAATCGCAATCAGCATTCCCACCACAAAGGGCGTCAGGAATCCGATCAGCCCGAAAACCACCGTCAGCATAATGAGCAGCATCTTTAAAAAACGCATCATTACGGACGGCTTTCTCGCCACCAGATATTCCACATATGTTTCGCTCATACAACAACCTCCGTCATCAAAATAAACGCCACCTGTCGTTTAGAAGGACTTTTCCGCCTGTCCCATGAAAATATAAAAATATCATATAACAAATTGGAGAAAGTTGCAAGGTCAAACTAGGGAAAAAGGCTGCCGCAGTTCCATGCCGCAGCAGCCCAAAATATCCTTCTCACATCCAAAATGTCATACCCGATTTACGTCAACAGCTGCAGTGCGAGCTGCGTGTTCTGCTGCGCTGCGTTCCATGCAGATATGTTATGCTGAATCAATATTGACATCGCTTCTCCTCCCCACGTATTTTGGAGATCAGAGCGGTATCATTATACAAATTTCCTCTTTTGGGCAAGGTGATATAATCATAGTTGCGGAAATAGTTCCCACAAAAATTTCACATAACCACCATGACCTTCCCATACTCTTCCTTTTTATCCCGCATCACCGCAAGTCCCCGATCCAGTTCCTCCAAGGGAAGTCTGTGTGTGATCATCTGTGCCGGCGCAACCCGCCCGTTTCCCAGCCTGTCCAGCACATAGTGCCAGTCGTCCTCCGGGGAATGCGTGAAAGAAGAATTCCATGTGCCGAACACCGTCAGCTGGCTGCGCAGAATCTTCCAGTACACTGCCTTCTCCAGCGTCATGTCCGAGGCCGGATTGCCAACCAGCATAATCCGTCCGCCCGGTCCGGTCATCCCGACCGCCTGCGCCACCGTCTCATTTCTCCCGACACACTCAAAAAACACGTCCGCGCCGCTTCCGTCTGTCCGCTCAAGCAGCCATTCTTCCGCATCCTGCGACCTGCCGTCGCAGAAAGAAGTCTCCGGCAGACCGAGCTTCACCGCCATCCGCTTCTGAAAGTCTTTATTTCCTATAGCCAATATGTTTTTATGCCCTGCTTCCAGCAGGAACATGAGCAGAAAGAGCCCGATCGTTCCCAAGCCGCAGATCACGATACGCTCTTCCGGCAAAGGCGCGATTTTTCTCATGGCGTGAACCGCCACCGCCATCGGCTCAAACATCGCCGCCTCCTCAATGCCTACGCCCTCCGGCAGCGCAATCAGATTCTTTTCCGGCACCGCCACATACTCCGCAAACCCACCGTCCCTGCGGGAGCCGAGATAACTGTAATGACGGCACATTTCGTACTGCTTTCTTTGGCACGGCAGACACTCTCCGCACGGAATCAAAGGAAACACGCCGACCCGTTTCCCCTGCCAGCCTGTGTCCACAGCCGCGCCCACCGCCTCCACCTGTCCGGCAAACTCATGCCCCGGTATCAGTGGATAGGAGTAAGTCCCCGTATAGAAAACCCGCGGGATATCGGAACCGCAGACGCCCACCGCCTTCACTGCGAGCAGGACTTCTTTCTCTCCTATTACGGGAGTGTTTGTTTCCTCAAACCGCAGATCATTTATACCGTGCAGCACCCATGCCTTCATGTCCGTTGTCCTTCCTTTCCACTACAAAAACCGCCGCGCAGCGACGGCAGTCCTCTCATATCCCGGCATCAAAAGAACCGAGCATCTCCCGAAACCACTCCAAGTCACCCTTCGTCGTGATCTTAAAATTCCCCTCATCTCCCGGGATCATGGCAATATCCATCCCCGCCATCACGGCAGGCTCCGTGGAACCGTTGATCCTAAGGATCCTCTCCGGCAAAAGCGCCCTGTTCGCCTCCAGATATTTTCCGAAGAGGAACGCCTCCGGCGCCTGTCCCGCGAAAATCCGGCTGCGCTCCAAAAGCGATGTAATCCGCGCTCCATCCTCGCTGACATACACCGTATCCTTCATAGGCAGTACGGGCAGCGCGCCCTCGTGCGCAGCCGCCGCTTCCAGACATGCCGTAATCAACGATGCCGAAAGAAGCGGTCTTGCCGCGTCATGGATCAGCACGTAGTCGGAATCCGCCACGTAGTTTCCGATATCCGTAAGTCCGTTCAGAATCGAAAGCTGCCGGTTTTTCCCCGGCGCGGAAAAGCCGCGGAATTTGCCGATCCCACGGTCTTTTTTCTCTAAAGCAGCGCCGTAGTCCTCCTCACGCCGCATGTTCTCCATACAGTTCAAAATCGTCTCCCGCCATGCTTCGTCCGCCACGATCTGCACCGCATCGATGCCTTCATGGGCGAGCAATCTTTCCAAACAATAAGAAATAATCGGTCTGCCGTTTACCTCTATGTATTGTTTCGGCGTTTCCACGCCCATCCTTGTCCCTGTCCCGCCGGACAAAAGCAATGCTGTCACCATATGTACACCCCCCATGGCAGCCCGTCCCTTTAGAACTGCAGCTCCCTGATCTTTCGCAATGTTTCCCCATAAGGCGCATCCTTGCCAAAGAGAAGGGTCGTGCCGAGTACGAAGCCCTTTACCCCTCTCGGCGCATAGTTGATGATCTTATCCGCCCCGCAGGCGCCGTCCCAATAGATTTCAAAATTCGTATCATCCTTGAGCGCCAGAAGCCTTGTGATCTTCTTCCCCACATAGGGCAGATACATCTGCCCCGCATTGCCCGGGTTCACTGCCATCACCAGTACTTTCTTCACAATCACCAGCATCTCCATCACCGTTTCAATGCTGGTGCCCGGATTGATGGCAATCCCCGGCGTCATCCCCGCATTGATAATCTTCTGCAGTGTGGTGGACGGATGATATTCCGCCTCCGGATGGATGTACACCGTGTCGCCCTTGCGCAGCTTTTCCAAAAAAATATGTATGTTATTGTTCGGGTGTTCAATCATGAGATGCACGTCCAGCGGTTTCTTCGTCGCTGACGCTATGAATGACATATCATTTAAAGACATGGCAAAATTCGGCACATACCTGCCGTCCATGATATCTATATGGAAAGAATCGATACCGCCGTCTTCTAAATCACGTACTTCCTTTTCCAGATTGCCGTAATTTGCGCACATCATGGATGCTGTTAATTCGAAATCCATGGGGTTCCTCCAAGTGTTTCTACTATATTAGACTATAAGTAGTAACAGTATATCACATGGAGGAGAAAATCTCAAATGCTATAAACCTTTTCGAACTCTTCCGAGGTTCTTCGGTTTGCCTCTTTCATCGTTTGATCCAGCCATCCGCCGTTAAAATGATGAATGCCGTATGTATTTCCCGTTTTTTCAATTCTTCCCGACATATAATCATACGGATGAAATACTTCATACGGATAAATATTGATATCCAATACCCGCTGCTTTTTCCCATTCATTTGATAACCAAACTTTTGAAAAGTACGGGTGTCATAATATCCGCAGGTATTTTTATTGCAGTTCCCCATTCTGTCAACAAATGTTAAATTTTCCCTCGCCTTCAGCAATTCCTCAATCGCTTTGTTCCCTTTTACAGCGCCGCTTCCCCCGCCAAAATTGATTGTTTGCCACTTTTCCACGCAACAAAAAGCATTTTGATACAGCAAATCGTCAATATTCCGAACAAGTTCGACATCGGTATCAAAATATATGCCTCCAAACCGATATAAAATATCCAATCTGGCATAATCCGGAATAAATCCAAACATGCGCTGCTCATATGCCTGTTTCATGTATTCGTTTTTTTCGATATCATAATTCGTTTCGTCCCAGCGTCGTATCTCATACTCAGGACAATACTTTTGCCAACTGTCCATACAGTATTTTAATGTATCCGGAATCGGCTTTCCGCCCAGCCACATATAATGTATGATTTTCGGAATTATACGGTTCTGCGTCTCTCTATGTGTAAAAATTTCCTGCCCCGGCTTAAAGCTTGCAATGCACATCACGGGAACAATATGACATACCGTGTTTTTTAAATTTTCAATCCCTTCCAGCTGCGAAAGAATATCTGAAAACCGGCTTACTGCGATAAGCACAACTATACCGTTCCCATCTGACTGCTTCAATTGATCGGCATGATAGACATCGTAATTTCTTTGCTTGACTGAAACCTTTTCTCCACATTTACTCAAATCATTATCCACGTAAAATAATATCCGGTTCTCCAGACCGTATTCTTCCAATATCGCCGGCGTTGTTACCGTCCCGATCATGCCGGCTCCGAAAATAATTATCTTTTTTTCACTTTCCCTGAGCAGAGAAGCCATTTGACTAAATGAGCCATTTTTTAGAATCATACGCTTTTTCATCCTCCAGCCAGCTCAGCATTTCCCTGATACTCTCAGGAAACGCATACGCTGGCACGAAACCGGTTTCTGCCTGAAACGGCGAAACATCCAGCCATTCCCTTTGCATCGGCAAGTCGTGTGTGTCAATTGCCCCATACTGCATATGAGCCGACGGATTCACCATATCTTTTACCGTCTCTAAATACTCCCTCAGCATCCGAGGCGTGCCGCTCCCGATAAAATATGTGTCTCCATCCAAATTTTTTTCACCCATGAGATACAGTGCATGTGCCAAATCCCTTACATCTATCACGTCAAACAACCCCTCAGCCAATCCATACTGAGGCGCCTCATTATTACGCAATTTCTGTATCGTATTCGCAATAATCTGCTCTTTCTTGTTAAATATACCTACGGGATGATAAAACCGACACTCCAAAACGGGTATACCGATTCTGTTTCCCACGGTTCCCGCCATCTCACCTGCATACTCTTTAGCCAAAAGATAATAAGCGGAAGCAGACGGCGTACTTTGCTTCAAAATAGCATCACACTGTTTCTCGCAAACGGTTCCCGAGATTATCATTTTCCCGCACCGCATTTCCCGTGCCGTTTCCACGCAATCACAGGTCCACCGGACATTGTCCAACTGTGTCCTGTAACTTCCCCTTGCACTCCCCGACGCTCCTTTCCACGCCAAATGATAGAAAGCATCAAACTCTCTCTCCGCACACAGCTCCGGCAGCTGCCGTATCTGTTCCAGTCCGCACGCAGCGACATGCACATGATCCAGTTTTTTAATCTGATCTATGTCCTTATTGTCCGGCCTGCATAATGCCAATACTTCTACTCCCTTCTCCCTCAGCTCCCGAAGCAGATGATAACCGATGAAGCCCGTGACTCCCGTTATTATTACCTTTTTCATCAGAACACTTCCGTTTCCGGAATAAAGGTTATGAACTTGCAGCCCCATTCACGCGTGTATTCCAACAGCTGCGAAAATTCTTCTTTGAGGTTCCACGCAAGAAATACAATGTAATCCGGTCTCTCCTCCCGTATTTTTTCAGGACTCACGATCGGCAGTCGTGTCCCCGGCAGATACAAGCCCTGCTTTTCCGTGCTGGAATCTGCCACAAAATCTATGTATTCCTTTCCAATTCCACAATAGTTGAGAAACGTATTCCCCTTTGCCGCTGCACCAAATGCAGCTATCTTCTTCCCCTCCTCCTTTAGCTTGATAAGCAGTTTGCAGCTGTCCCGCTTTATTTTTGCAACCCTGCCCGCGAACGCCTGATATGTCTCCATGTTTTCAAAGCCATACTCCTTTTCCTCCTCAATTATCCTCTCCACATCGGAAGAAACCGCATAATCCGCATTCGTCAACGGCGTGGCATAAATTCTCAGCGACCCGCCATGTGTTGTCAATTCTTCCACATCATATATTTTCATGCCGTGCTTTTCGAACACCTTACATGCCGTCATCAAGGAGAAATAGGAAAAATGCTCCTGATAAATCGTGTCAAACTGATTTAGCCGAATCAGCTGCAACAGATGAGGAAACTCCATTGTTACCGTTCCAGATTCTTTTAATGCAATGCGAATACCCTCTACAAAACTGTTAATATCCGGAACATGTGCCAACACATTATTACCGATGATAAGATCCGCCTTTCCATGCCTTTCACAAATTTGTTTTGCTGTGTCCGCACTCCAAAAATCGACCTTGACGTCTATCCCTTTTTCCTGTGCCTTCCTGGCAACATTTTCTGCGGGTTCCACACCGCAGACCGGGATATGATATGGCTGAAAATACTGCAACAGATATCCGTCGTTACATGCAATCTCATACACTTGGCTTCGTTCATCCAGCTGAAGCCGCCCTACAATCATATCCACATATTTTTTGCAATGTGCAAGCCAGCTCTTTGAAAAGGAACTAAAATATTTATAATTCGTAAAAATCTGTTCCGGCGCCTTGTATTCCATTACCTGTGCCAGAAAACATTCTTCACACACCATCACGTGAAGCGGATAAAAATATTGACCAAAATCAATGTTTTCCTCACCTATGTATTCGTTTGATATTGGTGACAGTCCCAAATCTGCCAACGTATGCTTTAACTCTTTTCCGCAAAATCTGCAATGTTTGTTTTCCATAGCTTCCCATCCTCATCTTTCTATTGAATTAAAATGTTCTAACAGTTAATGAACGGCAGCTCCTTATCTTTTTGAGATATAACCAGCCCTTCCGTCAGCGGCCATTCTATTCCAAATGCAGCATCATCATACCGATAGCCCGCCGCTGCCTCGGGCGCATAAAACTCTGACATTAAATAAAGCAGCTGACAATTCTCTTCCAACGTTACATAGCCGTGTGCGCACCCCTTGGGAATAAAAAGCATGTTTCCGTTATCCTCTGACAGTTCGTAGGCGCAGTATTTTAAATAAGTAGGCGAACTCTCTCTGACATCCACGCAGACGTCATATATCACTCCCCTTGTACATGAAACCACCTTGTCTTCCGCATGGGTTCCTTTTTGAAAATGCAGCCCCCGCAGCGTCCCTTTCTGCTTGTTGACACACAGGTTCATCTGCCTGATTTCCATCTGAATACCGGCAGCCTGAAACTCTTTTTCACAATAAGATCTTGCAAAATATCCCCGTTCATCCCTGTTTGGTTCCCTCTTGACCAAAAAGGCGCCCTCTATCGCTAATTCGTTGATAATCATGCCTGTCCTCCCTGATCCATAAATTCATGAATCTGCCTTTCCATGCATAAAGGAACGCTGCCATCCGCCATGCAGACTTTATACCAGGCAACGGTTTTTTCAATCGTTTGTCCGATTCCCCACACAGGCTTCCAGCCAAGTATCTTCTTTGCCTTACCACAATCCAAGTAGAGATAGTTTGCCTCGTGGGGCGCATTCTCCTCACGCTGAACCGTCCATTCCGCGCCGTCTCCCCATTCGCGGCAGAACATTTCTACAATTTCACCCGTTTTCACATTGTCCGCGTGATCCGGTCCGATATTATATGCTCCTATATAAGAGGCATCCTCGTACTGTCTATGGGCAAGCAGCAGATAGGCGCACAGCGGATCAAGCACATGCTGATAAGGTCTGACCGATTCCGGATTCCTCACAATGATTTTTTTCTTTTTACAGACAGCACGATAGCAATCGGGAATGATGCGGTCTTTTGAAAAATCGCCTCCGCCCAATACATTTCCTGCCCTGCATGTAGATACGGCTATATTCGCGTCTCCGAAAAAGGATCTGACATAAGACCCCGTAACGAGCTCGGAACACGACTTCGAATTAGAATAGGGATCATATCCGTCCAGCACGTCACCCTCTACATATCCTCTCAGGCTTTCCATATTCCGGTACACTTTATCTGTTGTCACATTCACGACCGAACGCACACTGCCGCACAGTCTTACCGCTTCCATCACATTTACCGTTCCCATCACGTTTATGTCATAGGTATCCACAGGGTTTTTGTAGCTTTCGCGTACAATCGGCTGCGCTGCCATATGTATCACAATATCCGGCTGAAACTGTATGATTGATTTCTCCAGGCGCTCCCTATCCCGAATATCACCAATTACACTCTCTATATTCCCTTCCACCCCGGACAGACCAAACAACAGTTTTTCCCCTTCCGGTGCAAGCGCATATCCTCCGACCTTCGCGCCAAGCTCCAGAAGCAGTTTGCACAACCAGCTTCCTTTAAAACCTGTATGACCGGTAACAAATACTTTTTTATCTTTATAAAATGAATTATCTGTCATTCCACATTACCCAAGGTGCATTCCCTTCCTCAATTAATTTTTCCAGATACTGCTTGTCCCGCAGCGTATCCATACACTGCCAGAAGCCATTGTACTTATATGCCACCAAATTATCCGTTTCCGCCGCATATTCCAAAGGCTCCCGCTCCAACACAACCGAATCATCCGCAATATGCTTCAGAAACTCCGGCTCGATTACCATAAAGCCACCGTTGATCCAGCCGCCGTCATCTGTCTTTTTCTCCGCAAACCGTTCCACCAGATCCATATTTCCTATTTCCAGCGTTCCAAATCGGCTGCCCGGCTGTATCGCCGTCAGCGTAACCATCTTTTTATGCTGCCTGTGGAAATCGTACAGCTTTCTCAAATTGATATCACTTACACCGTCCCCGTATGTCAGCATAAAGGTTTCATCCCCTATGTAATCCTCCACACGCTTAAGCCTCCCGCCCGTCATCGTGTGAAGTCCCGTATCAACCACCGTTACTTTCCACGGCTCCGCAAAATTGTTATGTACGGTCACCTTGTTGCTGTCCTTAAACTCAAACGTCATATCCGAGTGATACAGATAATAATTGGCGAAGTATTCTTTAATCACATTTGCCTTATATCCGCAGCATATAACAAACTCATTAAACCCATAATGGGAATATGACTTCATGATATGCCAGATAATCGGCTGCCCTCCGATCTCGATCATCGGCTTCGGCTTCATATAACTTTCCTCTGAGATACGCGTACCGAATCCCCCCGCAAGAATTACCACCTTCACGTGTTTTTCCTCCTTATCCAAACAGCAGGCAGTCAACAGCCCCTGCCGCCTCCAGCCGTCCTTTCACAGCGTCAGCATTCTTTTTCCCCACCGCAACAATAAAACTGCTTCCCGCCACGCTGATCCGCGCTGCTTCCCAAACGGGATAGCCGCAAATGCTCTCGGCATTTCCATTCTTATCACTGACAACAATACCGTCCGGTTTTCGGATGCCCTCTAACATTCTGATGACCCTGCACGCAAGATGACCCGCCCCGTACACATACACCCTGCTTTTCCCCTTCACAAAATCCTTGATTTTGGGAAGACAGCACCGGTCATACATTTCCTCTATATCCAAATCCCCGTCTTCTCCTTGATTATCGCCGGTAAACTCCCAGATATCCTGCGCTGTTCTCCATGTATTTATCAATAACCCTGCCGCATAGTTTCTGTTTACTGCGATCTCCGTATAGTAACCCATCCGCTGTACAAGCAGCGGCATCCTCTGCATCACCGCCTCCGTTTTGTCACTCATCAGATCATTCCATACATCATCATGCAACAGACTGCTTCTGCACCAAAATGCACTGATATGATGAATAGGCATTTCCTTTCTAAGAGACCGGCTGATTTTACCGAAGGTTTGAACCGGCGGGATAACCAAACCCAATCGGGGTTTCCTTTCAAAAAGTTCCACTACTTTCTCCACATATGTCTTGTCGTAAAGCAAATTCTCGAGAATGCAGTTTTTCTCCGCCTCAAATAAAGGGAATGGCAAATCCGCTCGCTTTTCCAAGGAAATGAAAACGGTATATGCCGATTCTTCTGATCGACCGGCATCTTTTTCCTTCTCCTTTATGACCGTCCCATAGCGATCTATGATTCTGATACCGCCCGGATTATGTCTCTCACTTTCGCCATCGGGGTCGATGATTTCCAACAGCTTTGCGCTTTTCATAATGTCTCCGATACGATAAACCCTGAGTATGTGCGCCCAAATCAAGTCCATATTATAGTCTGTATGCTCCGCCAGATACGATATCGTTTTTTTCAAATCATTTCCGTCACAAAATCTTCCCTCTATGAAATCTCCCGTGAAAAGTTTTCTTTTCAGCAAAGGACATTTCTTTTCCTTAATCAATTCATAACTGCAATAATGGTATGGGCTGAGGTTCAAATTCGGATGTTCCGTAACCAAATCATCCATATGGCAGTAGACATCCCATTTATATCCCTTTTCAGAAAAATACCGGGTAAACGCAAATTCATAATTTATGATTGCACCTCTGAAATCTGTCACCTTTCCCGCAACCGTTCTCCAGTATTCCAGAAAGTCGCCGCTGTGCGCCAGTTTCTTCCTCACAACGTAAAAGTATAACTGTATGTGTTCCGGATATCTTTCATCTCCCCCGTCGAAATCAGATATGCCTCTTTTGGTAACTCCCCAAAAATCCAGTTCCTTCCGTTCCTCCATTTTCAAAAACATCTCGCCAAACGGATAAAACGGTCCAAACACAGAATCATTCAGGAAGATAATCTCGTCATACTGTTCAAGCCTGCCCTCGTTTACCAGATTGTTTATCACATGAGCAAATCCCCCCATGTCATATCCGCTGTCCTCGCGCTCATATATCCAATCCGCCATCGCCAGCTTATTTTTTTCAGAACAGGGCAGCTCATGGTTGCTAACGACTGCCAGATCGTCCGCCACTTTATGGAGTTCATTCAGGCAATATAAGATATAGTCGTCTACGACTCCGTCTTTATCGAAGGTCGCGTATATTGCCAGCCGCTTTGCCTTCTCATGCTTCATATTGGACATATTCGCAGATTCCTCTTTCCTCCAAAATCTTTATGACACTGGCAGTATTAGATTGGTTCATGGCTATGATAATCCCGGTGTCGTTATCTATATTTATTTCAGACAGTTCAAACGTTTCCAAATCCAAGTCTTCAAACTGATCAGCCGCTTTCCTGCCATCAGACACAAGATAACCCTGCGCATTCACTCCTAATAATCTCAGATAGGCGCTGCATTCTCTTCCGCACTCTCCGGCGCCATAGATATAGCAGACCGAATGCTTTCTACAAAAATCATCCAGCTCGGAATTAATCTTTCGTATATTCCTAAACTCCTGTATTCCTTTATGCAAAAGGATATTTTTTGCTATTCCGCTCAACATATAGTGGTAATCAGACAAGCTTGCAGACATGTACTCCTCTGTCATAATGACACCACAGGCATATCCCTGGTCTTTCGCAACATAGGGCAGATTATGCCAAAATGTTTTCGAGTCAATCATTTCGCCGCGCTTTTCTCTCCACAACCGGTCAAATATCGCACGTTTGCACCAGCACATATTTCCATACGGAAAAGAAACGCAATCCGAATGCCGGTCAGAAAAGTAGTGGGCATGATACGGCTTAGGCGGCGACAGCAGGCCTAATCTTGGTTTTTTTTCAAATATATCAAGGACATTATTTATGTATTCCGGCGTTGCAATCATATTTTCCCAAAAGACGGAGAACAACGACTGATCCCCATTTTCATTATTTAGAAAACACAAATATTCGTATTTTTTAATGTCAACAGCACTATCCCGATCTGTCCCTTGATCTAAGACCAGCACATCAACAAAAGACGAAAGCCTTTCTACATAAGATTTGCATCTTTCCGTCATCTCATTTTCTGTCAAAATAACAACTACTAATAATTTCTCTGCATTCTCCGTCGCCCCGTATGTGTGATCGACAGGCTGGCAGTAATTTCCATGCAGTGACAAATATAACGCTTCCGGCTCACATTTCCTAATTAAATGCTGCCAGATCAGATCTTCATCATATTCCGTATATTCTGAAATATACTCTAAAGTCTTGTATGCCGTTTCACCTGCATTAGAGGACAATACCAATTTATGCGGATATAGGAACACCTTTTTTTTGACAAACGGACATCCGTGTTCCGCTATCAAATAATAGCTGTCCATAAAAACATAGGCCTGCATCTCATCGACCGACTTACAAAATGCCTGACAATCTACATAAGCTCCGGACATATACCCCCGCGAGTTAAAATAATCCGTAAATCGCAGTTCAAAGTTAGCCACCGTATCATCATATTCATCCGACAGTGTCACCTGCTTCCAAAAATCAACGAAATCCTTGCTATGCAGCATTCTTTTCCCGATAACCACAAAATATGTCTGCACATGATACGGCAAAAGAGCTAAACTGTAGTTTCCCGCTCTGATCGGTGTCTGCTCCGTTATTCCCCAAAAATCCAATTCCCGCTTATCCATTTGTTCAAATATAGGGGCTAACGGATATATGGGGCCATAACAGGAATCATTCAAGAGAATTAGCTCGTCGTATTTCCTGACTTCCTCCCATCCAAGGTAATTCTCCAAAGTGTCTTTGTAGGCTCCGCAGTCAAATCCCTTATTTTCCCTGATAAATATGTCATCCGCGCAGCTGCTCAGTTTTCTTACAGACTCATCATCCAATTTCCCGTTTACGGTTACCACTATTCTCTGAACAGCCAACCTGATCTGTTCTGCCAAAAAGAAAATATAATTATCTATTTTTTCTACTTCGGCAAACATGACCAATACCGCTAAACTATTACGTTTCATCATGATACTTTCCTTTTAACTGAACCGCTACCGGAACATGGTTGACGTCTACCCCTTCAAACATACCACTGCAGTTTGTGCAGGCTGACAGATAGCCTTTCTCCGCATATCCCAATAAAAACTCTATAATCTCTATTGGTTCCGCCACGGCCAGATCCAGCCCATCCTCTTCCTTCTCTTCAATAAGGTTCAAATACGCGTTAATTGTCTGGAAAACGCAGGAATACAATTTATTGGTGCCATTCTTATATCCTATGTACGGAAAACCCTTTGCCTCATTGATACAATTCCAATACTTATGACATAATTGCTCCTCATTTTCTGAAGTTGTACCTTTCCCAAAATCAGATACATACCAATACTCTCTACATAAACTCGAAAAATTCACATGGTTACTCTCCAATGTTGTTATAACCTTGTCATAATTCTTTCTTGCCAACTCTACATTTTCTCTATAGTCATCTACCGCAATTCTCACTTTTTCATTCCTGATACATTCTGTCAATGATTCCCGGGGCACCACCGTCCCATTCGTCACCAATTCTATTGTCATAAAGCGATCTGCGTAATTTTCCGTTATATATTTCAATGCAAATTCCAATTCATCGCCACCGCAAAACGCATCTCCAATTCCAAAAACAACAACTCCAACAAAATCTGCCTTGGAAAATACTAAATCTATGTTATTTTTCAAATCAGAAGCTTGTATCTTTTTTCTTACTCCCCTATAAGATTGTATAAAGCAATGCTCACAGTTAATATTGCAATTCGTATGTACAAACATATCAATGAGATGTAAATATATTTTCTTATCCCTGTAATATAAAAACAAACTCATATATCTATGAAATTCAAATACACTGTAAGCATGGAAGCGCCTGTGAATGCCTCTTTCCTCAAGCTGCTCCCACACCTCCCCGCTGTTTGTATCCGCTATACACATAACGACAAGCCCATAATGTTTCGCAAATTCATCATAAAATTGTTCAGGGGAAATTACCCGCTTTCCTAAGTACTTCCTGCCCTGTTTGTCTGTATCCCTGTCAACAAATACAAACTCTATCGTTCTTTCCGCATCTTCCGCCTTACCGATGACCCACTCCGTCTGCTCAATCAAAGGTTTCGCCGACGGGACACAACCATAGAGATATATTATGTCTGTCCTTTCCATATACAATCCCAATTCATCAAACGCATGACCCTTATTTATCCACTTCATATACTGCCTCCTTATAAATATCTTTCTATATTTTGAAAGTTTCTCTTTCGCAATTCTGAAAACACATTCAACATGTCAAGATAATTTAATGCAATAATGATGCCCTCATCCTCCCGAGGGCAAATCTGTCCCAGCTCCATAATGGGAACGCCTTCTATCCCGTGCTCCGTCTTTCTTCCGTCTGATACCAAAAATGCACATATTTTTTGAAGATCATATTCCTTTATGGCATCCAGACATTGTCTCCCATACATTCCCGCACCGTATATGTATATCCTTGAAAATCTGTCGATAAACGGCTTTATTCTCAACCCTCTATCTTCAATATCTGAATACAATATGGGCTGTCCGAAATAGCGGTCATCCAAAACCACCTTATCAACGATCGTATCCATCATATACCGGTAGTTGCAGGCATAAAGGGACGCGTATTCTGCCGTCATCATAATTCCGCTGTAATAGCCTTCACTTTGCGCTGCGTAAGGCAAAATTCTCTCTATCGCATGTGAGATCGTGTTGTCCGTCGGCATAGGCTCCGGTTCAAAATCCTCATAAGTAAGCCCCGCCTCAAACAATGGACGCAATGCCTTTGTCCTGCACCAAAATGTGGTTCCGAATACAAATGGCGGTTCGCTCCTGCTAAGCTGGCACTGCAGTTGCAATCTTTCAGACAATTTCTCAGTCTGATTATAACTGTCGCACCAGCCCCAAAAACCAACCATAAATAACCGGGACACGTAAGGCACCGGCGGCGCCAGCAGTCCCAGCCTTGGCTCCTCCTCAAACGTTTTGATTACATTTTCAATGTAAATTTGGTTCTTTATGGAATTCTCCCACAGAATATCGCAGAACGACTGCCCTACCGTCTGGTATCCCTCTCCTTTATTGCTCTTTTTGTCGTGAACAAAACAAAGATATTCATATTTCATTAAAATATCCTTACACGCCACCAGCAATCCGCTGATTTCCCTGCCCCGGTCTTCCGGCACGACAATCGTTATATGATGTTCCGGTAACTCCGCTATTTTTTTCTGTATCAGACCTATATTTTTATCTCCCTTGGTGGTTATGTATATATCTATATAGGCAGGGATTCTCGCTATATAACGAAAACAGCGGGATATCAAATCCGTATAATTGATATGGGCGATCACTGCTATCTTTCGATGATCCCATACATGTCTTTCTCCGACAGTCCGGAATATATAATCCAAATGCAGCGCCGTCCTCAGTTTCCCGACATCACACTTCCGAATTAATTCATCCCAAATTATTTCCCGTTCATGACAGGTTTTCGTTTCCATAATCCGCAGCAGTTCTCTCTTTTGTATGATTCCGGGACTATAGTCGAGTACCATATTATGACTTTGTAAAATATCATTTACAATGCTGACTGTGCTTTCCATATTTCACCTGCTTTTCATCCATTACCCAACAACTTATTGTCCAAATTCCGTGACAACCGAAGTCCCCCTATGCTCTTTTTCCACAACAACGATCGAGTCATAATAGTGACATGCCTTTATATGTTCAGCATATGCAGGCATTTGATTCTTGTCACTCTCATTAACATGTTGGCTATTCACGCAATCAATAAAATTTTTACTATATTCCATAAAACTTTCCTTCTTTTTATAACCGCCGCCAAATGAAGACCAATAAGAAGTATGACAGTCTTCACAAACAAATACGCCACCCTCTTTCAACAGGGGGAACAGCGTCTCAAACGTTATAATCTGATGCTCCATCACATGACTTCCATCATCCAGCACGATATCAAACGGCCCCCAAGTTTCAGATACATCTGCCAAAAAATCCTTGTCCGCCTGCGAACCAATACATATCCTGACGTTATCCTCCTCAAACGTTTTACATTTTTCATCAATATCAATACCCACAATCATTACTTTCTCTCCAAAGTAGTCTTTCCACATCTGCATGGAACCCCCTTTGAATACGCCTATTTCCAAAATCTTTACATCCGTTCCGACGTATTTATGAAAGAATGTATGATATACTTCAAAATAGTGCCACCATTTATTCATAATCCGATGGCTTTTCTGCAAATAAAATTCCTCCATCCTGTTGCTCGGGATGATTTTATCCGGCACTAAATCGCTGATCCCATAGCAGTCATCATAATCACACTGCAGCCTGACAGTTCCCATATTGGATTTTTCCGGGATGATTAAGTCGGAGATTTTGACCAGTTTTGATTTCTCCACTCCATATTGTTTCTCAATCTGACCGGCAATCTCTTCAAAGCAGTTAGGCGTAATTATGATTTTATCCCACTCCCGTGTTCTCATAATTTCCGGAGATTCTATTGTAAAATCATTTAACTTTTTACCCCATTTCAAATTATCATTGTCCATAATACCCATGATTACCACTTTGCTTGCGACAGGATTATGATTTAAAAAAAATTTTGCATTTTCTCCCGCTCCAAATATCAATACTTTCATCCCACATTTCTCCTTTATCTTTTCAAATTTAAGAATCTATGCTTCCCCCTGCGTCAAATGACAATATCCCCCGCAGTCTCCTATATCCTGCGAACAGTCATTTCTGCTCCATGCAACGTTCTTCCGTATGCATTCAGCGATCTGCCCCACGGCAATACAGTTGTTGGGGATCCGGCTCTTTACTATACTTCCCGCTCCGATAATACTGCCTTCCCCAATTGTCGAATGATACATAACGGTACAATTACTTCCAATCCAGACATGATCCTGAATATTGATTTCTCTTTTCACACCCTCTTCACCGACAATATTAATGTTTTTGGCTGATATCACATCAAATATAGAGTGTCCGTCTCCGGATAAAAGTGTCGTGTTCCATGAAAACATACAATCCTTTCCAATCATGATCTTTGAAAATGGCACTGCTTCTATACGCAGTCCGTAATTAAGCGTACTCCCTTTGCCGATATGTAGTTTGGCTCCGCTGCCCAGAGTAATATAAGAATCAAATGCTATCATGCAGTTTTCATCTATAACAGCCTTTGCATCCTTATGAAGAACGATTTGCCTTAATTCTTCTAATACGGTTTGATTCCCTATCTGCAGTTCAGAATTATTTACTGCCATAATTCCTTTCGCGGAATTTATTCTACAATCAACTCCCACAGTTATTTTTGAATTATTTGATAGATATATGCTACCGCCCAAAAAGCTTCTGGCCCCTATGCTTAAATAGCAATCGCTATCCACATTAACCTTCAAGTTACCGAAAAGTTTTACCCCTCCCCCTATTTCTATGACCGAATTAAAACCCGAAAAGACAAATTGTATATTTTTCCAGTATCCAAATATCTTATTTCCATGCCTGTCCTCATAGTAGTTCTCTTCTTCCTTCAAGGCACAGTCGCAAAAGTAATAGTAATCTCTATTTTCTTCATACCCAAACTGCTGCAGTTTCATTTTGATGCTTTCGTGTCTGCCGATCGGAATAACAAGAAAATATTGATCTGCGCACCCGTTTAAAATATCCACATTTTTAACCAAATCGTCATCTACCAGCATTCGATTGCTGTCAACCGTAAAGGCCACATGAATGTTTCTTTTCTCAAGCAGCCCTTCTATTTCCATGGATGTCACATTATATCCCCAGATCACAACCTCCCGCCCGGCGTAATTTTTTATAACGTTATTTACTATATCCCGCAAAAATTCATTCAATCGGATTCTCCTTCCGGTTTTGGGCAACATCTGTCATATGGCGAATATAGTCATCCAATAAGAAAAAAACAGTTTCAGACAGGACTTCATTCTCCTGCTCACAATACGCATTTCGCAGATCAAAAAGAAATTTTTTTAAATCCGCTTTGCCATTAGGACTAATTCGCAGGGGTTCTCGTCTTACCCTGCCTTTCCCCTTTTTATATTCCGATAGAAAACCGTCCTTGTCGTATGTCATCATGTGACAAGGATCAGCTTTACAATAAGTGTAATGACTCCCCAAAATGTCTCTGTTGACATCTGACAAAACAGCTATTTCTTTCAGACATTTTGCTGCTCCATCTTTCACATCCACTTTCAAAATCTTGTTATACTCATTGGGGAAGAAATATACTTTGCCGTCAAAATATTCGCATCCCCAAAACAAGAAGCTTTCTGTCTGTTCAGATGCAATGCGATATCCTTCACATACATTTTCCTTTTCATCCCATTGTAAAATCTTCCGGCCTTTCAACGGCGCCATCCAAAATTTTCTGCCATCGTAGCAAATATCCGCATACCCTGCGTCACCTTCCCCAAGTCTGATAACTTCTGCCTGCTCCGTCTCCAGATTAAATGCCATCACATAATTGATCCAATTAAAAGGGGCATACACAACATTCTCTTTTCTGCATGTTCTAAAAAAGAGAGAAGTGCCTGTATCTATATTATTTTCCTGCATCGACTTGTACCAATCTGACAGAAAATCTATGGTTTCCGTTTTGAGATTCCATTTTAGAATAAATGTTCTCTGATGCGGGATAAAATAAATCGACTCGCCATACTGATATGCTGAAGAAAAATTCCATCCCGTGTCCCCTTCTAAACTCCCTATATTTTCTTTTTCAAATGCAATCTTCGAAAACGCCCTGCTCTTTTTATTAAAAACACCAATTTCCTTTGCTCTAAGCGGCGCAAAATATAGCTTGTCTTTGTATTCCAAAATAGACGAATACAATCGATACCCATCTATTTTCTCATTTGGGAAAGAGCCGATGAACTCTACCTGCCACGTGTGTTTATCCATTTTAAACAGGGCGTTGAAGTATAGGGATGTAAACCAGTAAACCTCTCCATCATCATAAAGTTCCTCAAAAGAAAAGAGGTACTTTAAATTATCTTTACCCTGCAAAAAGGCCTGTTCTATCAGCACGCTCAGACCCACTTTTTTACATAGCTGAACTACACTGCTTGTATCGCCATAATATGCCGAACTAAGCGCTATTGCCCGATCCAGATCGACGCTGTCATCATAAATACCCCAGCCTTCTTCGCAATATTTGCCAACCAGTTTGTTATATTCTATCCACAATTGCGGACGCATGCTTTCCACAGTTGCTTTTATCAATGGATGCGGTCTCCATAAAAGCGCCACCTGATCCCTGTTTTCTTTAAATATACGGAATACATCCTCCATCTTTTTCAACATCTTCTCGTCGTGCTGTAACAACGCGCCGATGCCAGTATTGTAAAAAACAACCTTCTTCCAACTCCCATCCGGCTTCTCAATAATTCGTAACCACTCCGCTGGAATCTCCAACTCCTCTTTCCTAGTATTCAGCACCTTGTCAATCTTTGGCGACCCCGTCCCCAGAAACTTCTTTTCCAAAAACTTCCTGTCCACATGCTCCCCCGGAAGCCCCATCTCCCTGGCCGCCTTCAAATATTCATTGATGTAAATCTGCCGCATGTCCTCCGACTGGACGATCACCTGATTGGCATAAATGGTGCCGGGCGTAAAGCAGAAATGCTTCATGCCGTCGATTGCCGCCTGGTCGTTCGGGTTGATTTCTGCCAATATAAAATATGGTATATATACTAACTTGTCGGTAAATTTCCTCAGCTCTCTCGCATAAAAAAACGGGTGCACGCTTGTCACGTGATTGCATTCATCATAAGGATTATGTATATAAATAACATCCGGATGTTCCTTCTCCAGATCAAAGGCTTCCCAAGACACGATAGGCACATACTCCGGGTACAACTCTCCCTCATAGTGCATCCTGCTGAAACTCCCATCGGGATTCTTATCAAAATAAGGAATCGGCACGACATACGCGTCACAGTCCGGATCGGCATCCGCCGCCTTCCAGACGCTCTCAAGGCTGTCCCACATGGACGCCTTATAGGGCAGAAATACCGCGCTTGTCCTTACCGGAATATCATTCTTCACGCTGTTCTCTATCCGAATCAGCTCGCGGCGGAGGTTTTTATACGTCTTACCCACGTTGACAGGCTGCTGCTGCCTGATCGACTCATAGGTCAGATAAAGCAGCTCACAGTAATTTTCCAGAAGCTCTACCGTGGCAAAACCTTCTCCCTCGGACTCCTCGATCATGCCGCCGATTTGAATCGCGCTGTCCTGACACTGTTCGAGCAGGGTCAGAGCAGCATCCGGATTGCCGGCATCCATCGCTTTTTTAATCGCATCATGTGCTTTTTCAAGCAGGCCGATGGTTGAAATTATCTGATTTTTTTGTAATTTTCTCATACGCGGCCCGTCCTGTCAAAACAGTAAAATAATGTCCTATGATTTATCGGCAGAATAGGCCGGAAACTTTACTCCAACCTCATTCCCAAAAAACGGAACAATCTTTCCTGATCAAACTCTTATAACCGTATTGTTATCATTTTAGCATCTGAAACAGCTCCTGTAAACATTTTCGTAAAATACGCACGCGTGCGTTTCTTTCCCACATTTAAACGCACGCGTGCGTTTAGGCGTGCGTTTTCCGTGCGTTTATTTTTCGAGCTCGTACCTCGCTTTTCTTCCCTTTCCAACCAAAACAAGCTGCCCCCTGTCCGCAAGCTTCTTTAAGGTTCGATATGCCTGACTGTCGTTTATGCCTAAAAGTTCCTTCACATTATCTCTTGTGACATAGCCCTGCTGCTTCGCCAATTTTATAATTAACTCTTCATATTTCAGGCGGTCTATACCCGTCTGCCTTACATAACCGACGGAATTTTCCTGCTCTCTATACACTTTCGCGCTTAACATATAGGCTCTTGCCCTGCCGTTTCCTACCGCCTCTATCAGTCCACTTTCAAGCAGTTTTTCGACGTTTGCCTTTGTTCTCATTTCACTCACATGAATCGCTTCAGCCATTTCCCCCACCGACGCCCTGCGCTGTGTGCGCAAGGTTGACAAGATAAGCAGTGAGTTGATCGGCAGAGTTCTCCCCATCCTGTTTTCCTCATTTGAAATCATCTGGGTAAACGCCATATCCGGTCTGGCCCGTTGGATAAACAGCTTTACATACCGGCTTGTCGATTCGGAATAGTCCGGAAGCGGACGCCCATAGACAATGGACCCCTCAAAAATACGGTCAATTCCTCTTCCTGTGCGTTCCGCAAGCCCGATTCTTTTGAGCGCATCCGCCAACGCCTGATTGCGTCCATGCGGCTCAACGGTAAGCAGATTGTTTAAGTTAACGCCCTCAATAAATCCTCCCGGGCTGCTGATTGATAATCCCTCATCCTCAACAACCACTCTCACCGTCTGTAAGATCGTATAGTCCCTGTGGCAGAAAGCGTTTACCAAACCTTCTCTGATTGCAGCCTCAGAAAATTCCGGAATTGGAATGCGGAACAGTCCGTATTCCATCTCCCGTTCGGGATTCCATGCCCTCAGATGAGTTTCTATCCGTTCAAACGCACGTAACAACGGTTCTATAAATTGTTCGTTCACTCTTACCTTCGTTCCCTCCAGCACCTGAAAACTCGCGCCCGCGGTCGGTATAAGCTGCTGCAATCGCTCCGCTTTGCCGATCAGAAGCATTCCCGTGACTGTAGGACGCAATATCCCGTTTTCTTCTTTTACAAGGCGTAACGCTTTATCCAATTCTTCATCAGACAATCCCGTCAAAGACTCCTCGCCTTTGCGCATCTTTATAATATCCCGCAGGCGTTTTCTCTCATTCGAATCCAAATCCTCCACAGTCGCGCCAGTCAATGTCTGTGCGGAAAAATCAAGCAGGCTCAGCTCTGACAGCCTTGTATTAATCTCATATGGATACAAGGGAATGTTTTCGGGCGTTCCATCTAATTTTATTCTCCGCCGCAGAATTTTACCGTCAGAAGATGACACAATGGCTCTGCTCATGGGAATTTCCACTTTTAAAACTTCTTTTTCGTTTTCTGTAAGCATCTCGGCTCTGACAGAAACAGCAGGCACCGTTTTGTTGGCAATCAGCGCCGCCACTCCGATTTCGTCAGTATGCTCTTTATGAACCCCTGTAATCGTTCCATCATCCTCCACGCCGAGAAATAAAACGCCGCCCTCCGTATTCGTCATCCCAATAACCGCCTCAATCAGATCATGATCCGGCAGCTTCTTCTTATCGCTCTTAAACTCCACAGTTAATGTTTCCTGCTCCGGAATCGTTCTCATAGTTACCTCCGCTTCAAAACATCCGCAAATCATTCATACGCCATCTGCACAAAATATAACAATGATATATGCATTTTAACACACGCCGTGCGTTTTATCAACATTAATCAAACGCACGCGTGCGTTTAGGCGTGCGTTTTCCGTGCGTTCATTTTACAAAAATTTCACAGAAACAAAAGACTCCCTTCATTGACATCCATTTCCGGTATCTTTATCATAATAGATATGTGGAAAACTTTTCAGCTACAAAATATCTGTTCCGAATGATGATGCACAACAGACAAAAACATTGACAGGATTGTCGAAGAAAGAAAGGATCGCGTTATGTCGTCACAAAATTCAGTAATAGAAGAGATCAGAGATGTTCAGAAAAAAGCCTTTGCCACCATGACTGTCAAAGAAAAGCTCGCCTATTTCTGGGATTATTATAAGGTGCACACAATTGTGGCCGTTATCGTGGTTGTCTTCATCATCGCCTTCATTAATTCCTACCGTTCCAACAAACCCTACGCCTTTTATGCGGTTCTGCTGAATGCCAACACCGGTGTGGATAATAATGACGCCACTGTCACATGGCCGCAGGAGTTTCTGGAATATGCAGGTATCGACCCGGATGCCTATCAGGTATATATTGACACCACTGTCACAACTTCCGCCAGCAGCGGCGACCAGTACGAAATGGCCAGCCGGCAAAAAATGGCAGCCATGATGCATGCCGGAGATATCCAGGCCATAGTGGCAGACACGGAAGCCTTTGAAAGTTATGCACGACTCGAATACTTCTATGATCTGAACAGCGCTTTCAGCGCAGAAGAGCTTGCTCCCTATGCCGACCTGCTCTACTACACGGACGGCGCCGACTTTGACGCGGATACGGGCGATACGCTGGAGGAAATGGAAGCCGCACAGAAAGCCTTTTACGAAGAGGTGATCGACCACAGCGATCCCGCCGCCATGGAAAAGCCCGTGGCAGTGGGCATCCGCATCCCGCAGACGGGAAACAGGCTGGGCGATTCCGGCTATTATGATTACATCTTTGAGGGTGATTACACCTTTCAGGGGCATCCTTCGGAAATCGTGATCGGGATTCCGGTGTCGGTGGAAGACCCGAAGATTGCATTGCAATTTTTGAGCTATCTGTTTGAAAACAATGCTTGAGCGTGAATCCGATCCCATTTCCTATTCTGAAAATATACCGTCAGAAAATAATTTGCGCCAGAGTTTCAATCACTTACTCCGGCGCTTATTTTTTACTTTCACGCTCTGTCGGCTCACTGGTCTGTAATTATCCCGCAAGCCATAATTTTTTTGACATCTATGTCACTTTTGAAGCAATTCCTTCAGCATCTGGTTCACCGCTCCCGGATCGGCTTTCCCTTTCATGGCCTTCATGGTCTGCCCCACAAGGAAACCGATGGCTTTCTCCTTGCCGTTCCGATAATCCTCCACGGACTGCGGGTTCGCCGCGATCACTTCCTCTATGGTCTTTTTCAAGGCGCCCTCGTCGTTGACGGTCTTTAATCCTTTCTCATCCACGTACCGTTCGGGATCCACATTCTCCTCAAACATCACCTCGAAAACTTCCTTTGCCACCGAGCTGTTGATCTGCTTCGTGTCTGTAAGAGCAATCAGCTTCGCCAGATTCTCCGGCGAAAAGCGCAGGTCGGAGGCGTCCACCTCCCGCTCTTTCATCAGGCGCAGGGTCTCTCCCATAATCCAGTTGGACACCTTCTTGGGCTGCGCCCCCAGCGTCACCGCCGCCTCGAACAGATCGGCCAGCGGCTTTTCCCCTGTGATAATGTCGATGTCGTAATCGGGAATGTCAAATTCTTCCCGGTAACGAGCCATCTTTTCCGTGCGGAACTCCGGCTGTCTTGCGCGGATTTCCTGCAGCATCTCTTCGCTCACGCTGATCGGGGTCAGGTCGGGGTCGGGGAAGTAGCGATAATCCTGCGCATCCTCCTTGCTCCGCATGGCGTAGGACTCTCCCTTCGTATCATCCCATCTTCTGGTCTCCTGCACCACGCTCTCTCCCGCTTCCATCAGGTCGATCTGCCGCTCCGTCTCCCCCTCGATGGCCCTTGTGATGGCCTTGAAGCTGTTCAGGTTCTTCATCTCCGTCCGGGTGCCGAAGGCTTCCGCTCCCACCTCCCTGACGGAAAGGTTCACGTCCGCGCGCATGGAGCCTTCCTGCAGCTTGCAGTCCGACGCACCCAGATACTGAATCACCAGACGCAGCTTTTCCAAATAGGCGATGACCTCCTCGGCGTTTCGCATATCCGGCTCGGACACAATCTCAATCAGCGGCACGCCGGAGCGGTTGTAGTCCACCAAACTGCAGTCCTCCCACTCGTCATGGATCAGCTTGCCCGCATCCTCCTCCATATGGATTTCATGGATGCCCACAATCTTCTTACCGCCCTGCGCCGTCTCGATCTCCACGCCGCCGTTTCGGCAGATAGGGAGATAAAGCTGGGAAATCTGATAATTTTGCGGATTATCCGGGTAAAAGTAATTTTTTCTGTCAAATTTCGCATAGCGAGTGATATCGCAATTCGTTGCCAGCCCCACCGCAATGGCATACTCCAGAACCTGTTTGTTCAGGACAGGCAGGGAACCGGGCATTCCCGTGCAGACCGGGCAGGTCTGGGTGTTGGGCGCCGCCCCGAAAGCGGTGGAGCAGCCGCAGAATATTTTGGTTTTCGTAGCCAGCTCCACGTGGACTTCTAAGCCGATTACGGTTTCGTATTCTTTATACATAAAACAATCCTCCATTTCCCGGAGAATGACGCATTTCCGTCATTCTCTCACACGAAACTTAGAAGTTCTTGGCATCGCGTCCAATGGCACGGTGTCTTTAGAGCTTCTTTGCGTGCTGCTCGTAAGTATAGGCCGCCCGCAGCAGCTTTTTCTCCTGAAAGCAGTCCCCGATCAGCTGCAGGCCGATGGGCAGTCCCTTGCTGTCCTGCCCGCAGGGAACGCTGATGCCGGGCAGTCCCGCCAGATTCACAGCGATGGTATAAATATCGCCCAGATACATTTGTATCGGGTCAGCCAGACTCTCTCCCAGCTTCGGCGCGGTAGTCGGCGCCACGGGACCGAGAATCAGGTCGTATTTCGCAAAAGCCTCATCGAACGCTTTTTTAATCAGCGCCTTCACCTTCAAAGCTTTCAGATAGTAAGCGTCATAGTATCCGGAGCTCAAAACGAAGGAACCGAGCATAATACGGCGTTTCACTTCCTCCCCGAATCCCTCCGAGCGGGATTTTTTATACATGTTATGAAGGCCCGCATACTCTTCCGTGCGGTAACCGTACTTGATGCCGTCGAACCGCTCCAGATTGGAGCTGGCCTCCGCCGCCGCGATCGTATAGTAAGCCGGAATCGCATATTCCACCAGACTTAAGTCAAACCGCTCCACCAGTGCGCCTTTCTTCTCCAATACTTCCGCCGCCTGCAAAACGGCCGTCCGCACCTCGTCGTCAAGCCCTTCTCCCAGATAATCAATGGGAATGCCGATGCGCAACCCTTTCACGTCCTCCGTGAGCGCCGCGGTAAAATCCTTGTCCGCTCTGGAAACAGAGGTGGAATCCTTAGGATCATGGGATGCCAGCGCCTCAAGCACCGCCGCACAGTCCCTCACATCCTTTGTCAGCGGGCCGATCTGATCCAGCGAGGAACCATAAGCAATCAGACCATAACGGGAAACCGTGCCATAGGTGGGTTTCATGCCCACCACCCCGCAGTAGGAAGCCGGCTGCCTGATGGAACCACCCGTGTCGGAACCGATGGCGTAAATACATTCGTCTGCCGCAACCGCCGCCGCTGAACCGCCGGAAGAACCGCCCGGCACATGCTCAAGATTCCTCGGATTCTTTGTGGGCCCGTATGCCGAGGTTTCCGTGGTGGAGCCCATAGCGAACTCATCCATATTGGTCTTGCCGAGAATCACCGCCCCCGCCTTCTGCAGATTCTTCACGGCCTCCGCCGTGTAGGTCGGCACAAAGTTATGCAGGATTTTCGAGGAGCAGGTGGTGCGCAGCCCTTCCGTGCAGATATTGTCCTTCACCGCCACCGGCACGCCTGCAAGCGGCCCTGTCAGCTCTCCCGCCTCGATTTTTGCCTGCACCGCCCGCGCCTGTGTCAAGGCGCCGTCCCTGTCTACCGTTACGTAACAGTTGTAATTTTTATCTTCTTTCTCTATCTGCGCAAGCACAGCCTCCGCGGCTTCCACCGCGGTGGTCTTCCCCTCCCTTATTGCCGCAGAGAGTTGTGCCGCGGTCATTTCTATAACATTCATATAACACTTTTCCTTTCTACCCCATACCGTGTGTGCCGCTATCCCTTTCACACATCATTGCTTTATGGCTAATTCTCTCTAAAACAGATGGGCATCATCCATGTCGCCACGCTTACCCGCAAATCAACATTTATTCGAATGTCCGCGGCACCACAAACATCCCGTCCTTCTCCTGCGGTGCATTGGATAACAGTCGTTCTCTTTCATCCCCGTTGGTCACCACATCCTCCCGGAACACATTCTCCACCCGGAATACATGGGACATGGGCTCCACGTCCGTGGTGTCAAGCTCGCCCAGCTTGTCGATATAGTCAAGCATCCGCCCCATATCCGACTTCGCCTGCTCTTTCTCCTCATCCGACAGCTCCAGCTTCGCCAGAATGCCCACATATTCGATTGTCTCGTCACTTATGATATTTGCCATGTTTACCTCATTTCTCAGATGCCGTAATCCTTCTGGCGCAGACTGCTGAGTCTGCGCCGGCTTACGCCCTCACTTTAATATGCACTTCCCTAAGCTGCTGCTCCGTCACATCCCCCGGTGCGCCGCACATCAGATCCTGCGCGGAACCGCTCATGGGGAAGGCGATCACTTCCCTGATGTTCTCCTCATTCCGGAGCAGCATGATCATGCGGTCAACCCCCGGCGCCATGCCCGCGTGCGGCGGCGCACCGAACTGGAACGCATTGTACAGCGCGCCAAACTTGGTCTTCAACGTCTCCTCGTCATAGCCCGCGATGGCAAACGCTTTCTCCATGATCTCCATATCGTGATTTCGCACCGCGCCGGAGGAAAGCTCCACGCCGTTGCAGACGATATCGTACTGATAGGCCAGCACTTCCAGCGGATCCATGGTGTTAAGCGCCTCCAGACCGCCCTGCGGCATGGAGAAGGGATTGTGGGTAAAGCCGATCTGTTTCGTCTCCGGGTCGCGCTCAAACATGGGAAAATCGTTGATATAGCAGAACCGGTACGCGTTCTTTTCAAGCAGCTCCAGCTTCTGCCCCAGCTCCGTGCGAAGCTGCCCCGCATAGTAGGCCGCCCGCTCCTCCTTATCCGCGATAAAGAAAATCGTGTCGCCCACAGAAAGTCCTGCCAGTTCGCGAAGCTCTCCCTTTTTCTCCTCCGGAATAAACTTATCAATAGGCCCCTTGTAGCTTAAGTCCTCCGCCACCTCCAGATAACCGAGGCCGCCCATGCCCATATCCGTGGCAAACTTTAACAGCTTCTCATGGAAGCCTTTCGACATATCCGCGTGCACCTTGATCGCCCGGACTGTCCTGCCATGAAAAGGCTTAAAGGTACATGCCTGGAAAAAGTCAGTCAGATCTATAATTCGAAGCGGGTTTCTCAGGTCCGGCTTATCCGTGCCGAACTCTAACATCGCCTGTTTATAGCTGATAATGGGATAAGGCGCTTTTGTCACCGCTGCCCCCTCCGGCGCAAATTTCTCAAACACGGCGGAGAGCACCTCCTCGCCCACCTTAAACACATCCTCCTGGGTCGCGAAGCTCATCTCGAAGTCAAGCTGATAAAATTCGCCGGGCGAACGGTCTGCCCTCGCATCCTCATCCCGGAAACATGGCGCGATCTGGAAATATTTGTCAAACCCCGACACCATCAAAAGCTGTTTGAACTGCTGAGGCGCCTGCGGCAAAGCGTAAAACTTGCCCTTATACTTCCTCGAAGGCACGATATAGTCTCTCGCGCCCTCCGGGGACGACGCGCACAGGATCGGCGTCTGAATCTCCAGAAAGCCCAGCTCCGTCATCTTTTCCCGCAGGTAAGCAATCACCTGGGAGCGGAAAATAATATTGTCCTTCACCTTCTGGTTGCGCAGATCAAGATAACGGTATTTCAGGCGCACATCCTCCCTTGTCTCTCTGGAAGTCATAATCTCAAAAGGAAGCTGCTTATAAACTTTTCCCAGCACATCCACCTTATGCGCCTCCAGCTCGATGGTGCCTGTGGGAATCCGGGGATTGTAAGTCTCCTCGTCCCGTTTCTCGATCAAACCCTCAATGGAAACGCTCATCTCCTTGGACAGCCCTTCCAGAAGGGAAGTGTCCCGCATCACCACCTGCAATACCCCGTACATATCCCGCAGATCCACAAAGGATACGCCGCCGTGATCCCTGATGTTCTCGATCCATCCCGCCACACACAGCTCTTTTCCGATATCGCTCTCACTGATTTCCTGTAATGTTACATCCCTGTACTGATTTTTGATTGTCATAGTCATCTGCCGCCTTTCTATAAATACCGTGTCCCGTAAGCCTTCTGACTCCGCTTATATAGTCGCGTAGGGAAGATTCCCCTACTCGCTGTGCGCTCCATGCGCCGCTTTAGCGGCATATTTCCTCTGCATGGGGCTGCACATAAGCAGACTCAGGATGCTGCGCATCCTTCGTTCGCGTTGCTCGTCAGAAGGATTGCAGAATATGCCCTCATACAAGCATGGCGCATATTCTGCAATCCTTCTGACTCTGCTTATGCGCGCAAAAAACGCCCCGGAACACATTGCTGTATTCCGGGACGGATATGTTTCATTATCCGCGGTACCACCCGCATTGATAAGCCGCCATCTCCAGACAAGATGAAATTCGCCTTACCCTCTCAATCACTTAACGCGTGTCACGTACTGCCCTAGTTCTGCTTATGACACCCGTGTCATTGACACTCATGTCACATTTGTATCTTCCCTCAATGATACCCTATCGCAAAATTCAGACAGTCTGCTCCGGAGTGTTCCCGTCCCTGTCTTTCACAAACAGCGCTCTCAGTCGGTGACGCCGTATTCCTGTCGCTTCCCTCAGGGTGAGTCTCCTTCATTGCATTTCGCAAAGAATGCTGCTCTTTAGCATTCTCTTGTGTGAAGCTTGAAAACACTTAGCGAGGTTCTTTCGAGCCTAGTATTCCGTACTGAAAACCCTTGTGCAAATATTTCGGCCTATTTTCCCGATTGCACAAGTCCAGAATACTCAGCGTAGCCCGCTTCGCCTCCGTTTCTGAACTTGACACTCGAAAAAATATCCTCGAAAATTTGCACAGGAACTTCAAGTACGAAGTACTAGTGTTCCATTTACCAATTAACTATCCTTTTTTGCTTGCCAGCATTCCCTTCTACTGCGTTGTTTTCGGTCAACGATGCCACCGCATCGCCTCCCTCAAACGCCTTGTATAAGGAAATTCTGGACTTCGCAAAAAGTGTATGCCATTGGAAAATGGAGCACTCGTGTTTTTCTTCACTCTTGTATACATGTATAACATAATTCTTTCCAATGTGCAAGTATTTTATGATAAAAAATATTGTGTTCATCAAAAAATACAACATTTATTTCACAAATAAATTCTCGCAGACCGCCCAATCCCGTCCGCGTCCAGCTCCGCAAATCCACCTGCCTCTTCATCATATGCGGCAAAGGAAATCCCGTTGTCCCCCTTGCGAATCCGGTAAATGCTGCCCTGCGTGATACATGCCGCCCTCCCTGTATAGGGAATCGTTTCCCCGGAAACCGCCTCCAGAAGTGCAAACAAAACCGCTCCGTGAGCAGTCAGAAGAATCCGCTCCGCATCGCAAAACACGGTCGTTATTTTTTGGAATGCCTGTCCGGCGCGCCTGATCAGCTCCTCTTTGGACTCCATGCCCGGACAGTCACTGTCGGGATACTTTGTCTTCATGTCATTTAACGACATACCTTCTCCCTCGCCAAAGCCACGCTCAATGAGAAGCTCCTCCACGGCAATCTTTTCTTTCGGATAACCCAGCCTGTCCGCCGCAATCTCCGCGGTTTCGCGCGCCCTTTTTAACGGGCTTGATACAATGGCATCCATCCGCACATCAAGCGCGCACAGCTTACGCACCGTGTCGTCCACCTGCGCCCTTCCTTTTTCATTCAGCGGAATGTCCGTATGCCCCTGCAAAAGCCGCTTTTTATTCCAGTCCGTCTCCCCGTGACGTAGCAAATATATATCCATGTTCTGATGCCTCTCTCCCTTTTGCCATTCCAGAACCTCATTTCTGCAAAATTACGCTTCTCAATGTCCCTGTTTCTGACGGCTGCTGCCAACCCGGACTTCTTCCTGCGCAGACTTTTGCTTTCCCCACGAAACCGCACTACTTTACACGCCCAGCTTCTTAATCCGGTCAACCGCCTCCACGGTATTTTCATAACTGCCGAACGCCGTCAGCCTGAAATACGTCTCACCGCTCGGCCCAAAGCCCGACCCGGGCGTGCCGACCACATTCGCCGTCTCAAGCAGATAGTCGAAAAACTCCCAGCTCGTCATGCCGTTTGGCGCTTTCAGCCAGATATAAGGCGCATTGACGCCGCCGGAGACTTGGAACCCGGCCGACTTCAATCCATCCAGAATATAGGCCGCATTCTTCATATAATAAGCGACCAGCTCTTTCGTCTCTATCTTTCCTGCCTCGCTGTAGACCGCCTCTCCCGCCCTCTGGATGATGTAAGGCGCGCCGTTGTACTTCGTGCCGTGCCGCCTTGCCCAGAGTCCGTGGAGCGCCACATCCCCCGCCTTAAGCTCTTTCGGAACCACGGTAAAGCCCAGACGCACGCCGGTAAAGCCTGCATTTTTCGAGAAAGACCGAAGCTCGATGGCACAGGTTCTCGCCCCCTCGCACTCGTAGATGCTGTGGGGCACGTCCTTCTCTGATATATATGCCTCGTAAGCCGCGTCGTAGATAATGACAGAGCCGTTTTTGTTGGCATAATCCACCCACTCCTGCAGCCGCGCCTTTGTGATGGCGGAGCCCGTCGGATTGTTTGGAAAGCACAGATAAATCAAATCCGGCACGGTCTTTGGCAGCTCCGGCGCAAAACCGTTTTCCGCCGTGCAGGGCATGTAGATCACATCGCTCCAGTTGCCCGTGCCCGCATCGTAAGTGCCTGTTCTGCCCGCCATCACGTTGGTATCCACATACACCGGGTAGACGGGGTCGCAGACCGCAATCTTATTGTCCACGGCAAAAATTTCCTGGATATTGCCGGAATCGCACTTTGCCCCGTCGGAAACAAAAATCTCGTCCGCATCAATCTGGCAGCCCCTCGCCCTGTAATCGTTCTCCGCGATCGCCGCTCGCAGAAACTCGTAGCCCAAGTCGGGCGCATACCCGCGGAACGTCTTCTCGTCCGCCATCTCGTCCACCGCCCCGTGCAGTGCGCTGATAATCGCGGGGGTAAGCGGTCTTGTCACATCACCGATCCCCAGTCTTATAATCTTTTTGTCCGGGTTAGCCGCCGCGTAGGCGTTCACCTTCTTTCCGATGGTGGAGAACAGGTAACTCCCCGGAAGTTTTAAATAATTATCATTTACTTTAACCATAATCGTATGATCCTTCCTTTCCTATAAGCGCATCTTGATGTTATGTAAACACTTTTTATGTCTTCTGCTTTCTCTATATACTTTACCATATCTTCCGGATTCTTCTGCAGACACAGTGCATTCCCCTTCCCATACCCGTTCTTGCCTGTCCCACACCTCTTCCTAAGGAAGCGCTGATTAAATCAGCACTTCCTTAGAGCCTCCGGCGGATGCACACGGATTTGCAAAGGAATGTGCCGCTTCGCGGCGCAAATCCGGTGCGGGAAACGCTTTAATCAGCGTTTCCCTATATTTCCCCCTCAAAAACCGTCGCCGCAGGCCCCGTCATATAGACCAGATCCGCCTCCCTGTCCCATGTAATGACAAGATCGCCGCCGAGGAGCTTCACCGTGACCGTCTCTTCCGTCAGGCCGTTCAGAACACATGCCACGGCAACCGCACAGGCGCCCGTGCCGCAGGCGAGCGTTTCCCCTGTGCCACGCTCCCACACCCGCATCTGCACGGTATTTCTGTCAATCACCTTCACAAACTCCGTATTGGTGCGTCTCGGAAACCGCTCATGGTTCTCAAAATAAGGGCCAATCTCTTCTATCGCAAGGGAGTCCACGTCATCCAGATACACCACCGCATGGGGATTCCCCATTGACACGCATGTCATTTTATAGTCCCGCCCCTGTACACGGATGGTTTCATCAATCGCCCGCTCGTTCTCGCTGACGACAGGCACCAGCTCTGCCTTAAGTTCCGGCGCTCCCATATTGACCTTCACCTGCTCCACTTTCCCTTCCTTCACCAAAAGCGTCAGATATTTTACGCTCCCCGCGCTTATGACGGTTATGTCAGTTTTTTCGGTAAGCCCTTTGTCGTAGACAAATTTCCCCACGCAGCGGATGCCGTTGCCGCACATCTCCGCCCGCGTGCCGTCCGCATTGTACATCTCCATCTCGAAGTCCGCATCATCGGAAGCGTTGATAAAGATCACCCCGTCCCCGCCGATTCCAAAATGCCTGTCACTCAGACGGCGCACCAGTTCCGGCTTTTCCTCCTGCGGTATCCGCTCGCGGCTCCCGTCCACATAGACGTAATCGTTGCCGCAGCCATGCATTTTCGTGAATTTCATATCCATCTCCATTCCAAAACATAATTCCTGTTTTCTTTCTAGTGCTCCATTTTCCAATTGCATACACTTTTTGCGAAGTCCAGAATTTCCTTATACAAGGCGTTTGAGGGAGGCGATGCGGTGGCATCGTTGACCGAAAACAACGCAGTAGAAGGGAATGCCGGCAAGCAAAAAAGGATAGTTAATTGGTAAATGGAGCACTAGTACATCGAATAATAATTAACCGGCCATATGACTTGCCTGAATTTCCATCTGCCGCGTTGTCGTCAATCGACGTAGCCGGTGGCATCGTTGAGTAAAGCCAACGCAGTCAGGTGGAAATTTAGACCAGTGAAACATAGGGATAATTTAGGTGGATTATATTAGTATATATCTATCCTTGCAAAAATGCTACCCCGACATGCGCAGCAGTCCACATTCTTGTTATGATTCGCTCTTCGACCTCACGCCAGCGCCCGATGAACACAAAATACCCCGAACCCGTCACGTCCGCATCATGGCGAGAACCATCTGCGCCTCCTCCACCAGATTTGTGCCGCTGTCCATACTGCATTTCTGCAGATAACGGTGCGCCTCCTCCTCGGTCATGTGATTCCGATTCATCAAAAGCGCCTTCGCCTCCTTAATCAGCCCTTCCTCCTGCGCGCTGCGCTCTCTGGGACGCTGCCTTTCCCGCCTCTTTCGACGCTCTATCGCCTGCCCCATCATATCCACCGTATTAATCAGGTCATGCACCTTAAGCGGCATCGCAAGACTCATAATATCGCGAAGATCACACTCCTGCAGCACATTCGCGGATGCGAGCAGCAGCATCTCAAAACCTTTTGGAAGGCAGGCGTGCAGCTCATGGTACATCATATCGGACATCCGGTAGCTGCAGATCACAAGTCCGTCATTCAGATCGTCCATTCTGCTAAGCGCCTGGGAGCCTGTCGTGCATACGCTGTCTACGCGAAATCCATTCTTCATAAGCAGATTGCGGATGCCCTTGGCATCCTCGGGTTTTGGCAAAACCACTATGATGTTGAACACACGCTCACCCCCTTTCTTTATGAAAGCATACGCTATTTAATTCTGACTATCCCACAGATTATCGACTAATTTTAAAACCGGTTCAGATACTCGTTTATCTCCCAATCCGTAACCTGACTGCGGTAGCGGTTCCATTCCTCCTTTTTCAGCGCAATATACTTCTCAAATACATGGTCTCCCAGCATCTTTCTCATAAACCCGTCCTTCTCCATGCAGGAAACCGCTTCCGCCAGTGTCCCAGGCAGCTCCTCTATCTTCCGCGCGCTCCGTTCCTGCTCACTCATATGGAAAATATTGCAGTCCACGCTCTCCGGTACAGGTGTCTGCCGTTTAATTCCGTCAAGCCCCGCCCGAAGAACCGCCGCCAGGGCCAGATACGGATTTGCCGTCGGATCGGGGCTGCGAAGCTCCATCCGCACCGCGTCCCCCACAGCAGCCGGAATGCGGATTAAAGCGCTTCTGTTTGTCGCGCTCCATGCAATATACGCCGGCGCCTCGAAGCCCGGCACAAGTCTTTTATAGGAATTGACAATCGGATTCATAATCGCTGTCATGCCCCGCATATGTTCCATCACACCGCCCAGAAAAGCGTACGCGTCGCGGCTCAGTCCATGGGCGCCTTTCTCATCCGCGAAAATATTTTTCCCGTCCTTCAGAAGCGACATGTTGATATGCATACCGGAGCCATTCACGCCGTATCTGGGCTTCGGCATAAAACTGGCATGAAGTCCGTGTCTCTTTGCGATGGTTCTGACCGCCAGTTTGAAAGTCATAATGTTGTCCGCCGTCGTCAGTGCATCGTCATATCGAAAACTGATCTCATGCTGCGCCGGCGCCACATCATGGTGCGAAGCCTCCACCACAAACCCCATGTCTTCCAGCGTAAGTACCATATCACGCCGCGCATTCTCCCCGAAGTCTACCGGACCGACATCAAAATAACCCGCCTTTTCGTGAGTAAGCGTGGTAGGCATACCGTTGTCGTCCAGATGGAACAGGAAAAACTCGCACTCCGCCCCCACCCGAAAGGTAAGACCCATCTCTTCCGCCTCCCGAATCGCCCGTTTCAAGACATAACGCGGATCACCCGCAAATGGCGTTCTGTCGGGGCGGTATACGTCACAGATCAGGCGCGCCACCTTTCCCTGCTGGGGTCTCCACGGAAAAATTTCCAACGTGCTGTAATCCGGGTGCAGATACATGTCCGACTCCTCCACATCGGCAAAACCTTCAATGGAAGAGCCGTCAAACATGCAGTCATTGTCGAGCGCCTTCTCAAGCTGCCCTGCCGTGATCGCCAGATTCTTCAAGTTGCCGGAAATGTCCGTAAACTGGAGTCTGATAAATTCCACGTCCTCCTCCTCGACCAGCTTTATGATATCTTCCCTGCTATAGTTTTTTCTCATGCGATACCGCCTTTCTTTCTCTGCTTATACATAGCGAAAGGGCGCTCTATCCCTGTAAGAACGCCCTTGTTCGGTACAATCATATCAGTTTTTTCATTCTCTTGTCAAGTCGGAACACTCTGCTTTCAATGATGGGAATGATTCCATTTGAAAGAGGAAACCGAATTCGTGCCTGCGGGGTCTGCCGGTGGCAGCGTTGAAATGAGAAACAAACGACACCGGAACAATTTCATCAAAGCTGATGGTCTGATCGAGAAGAGAGAGGAACTGATATTTGTCATTATCAAATTTATTTTGGCAATCTGTAAAAATATCTCCCAAAGAGAGCCGTTTATGTGTTATCGTGTAAGTACATCGCCTTTTGGGTGGATTGGTGGATAGTTTCTTGACAATTCTATTTTACCATAAACCAGTGAGTAGATATATTGTTTTGTAAGAAAAGGACTTCCGCATTTATGCGGGTTCTGGCGTTTCGCAAACGCCTAAAAGTATTTTTTGTTTGGAAAGGAAAAAATATGAAAGAACTTTCATATACGAAAGCGAAGGATTCTGCAAGACGAGCTTCCAACAGTGATCAAAATAGCCTGCTCGACAGGATATCAGAGTTTTTAGTGCAACATGCGAATCCCTCGATTGTTTATCATGTTAAAAACGATATTCTGAAAAATATCACAGACGACGAAAAAAGAGATTTGCAAGATAGGATTTTGCAAGAGAAAATAATCCAAAGTATCATTACATGCCAAAAAGAAAACGGTTGGTTGGGCAATGGTTTTCATGGGTCTAACAAAAATGCAGGACCATATGAAAATCAAGAGGTTGGTGTAAAATATCTTGGCGAAAAACTGGTGTATAAAGATACTCCTGTTCTGAAGAATGCAATAGAAGCATTCAAAATTATATCTCCAAAATTGTTTGGCGAAGGAGATATTGACTGCAACAGATACGCAGCCGCCGGCTCAGACATCATTAAAGCTGCTTGTGTTGCAAGGGCTGGTTATGAAGATGCCTTTGATATTACAAAAGAAATTACCACGTCATTGGAATCTTTTAGAAGAGTTACTGAAATAAAATCGGTGACAGATATCGTAAAAATAAGAAAGAGACCTCCCGAGCGAATCAACCCCGAGGGAATCGCATATGTTTTTAACGATTATGAAAAATGGCCCTGTTGGTATCATCTGGATATTTTGGCTCATACAAACAGTTGGCGGAATAATGAGAATATAGCAATGCTGGCGGATTCTTTTAATAAGTTACTGAAAGACACAGGCTTGAATTATTCACCTGCCTATTGTATAGATATTGGGCATTTGGTTGGCTGTTGTGGTGCATATAAAGAGGGTATGAAACTGGGTATAGAAACTGGCGGAGAGTATTATGTATTTCTGGATTTGGTAGAGTATATGTGCCGATGTGGTTTATACAGTCTTGTTCCACCGCTAAAAAAAGAGGTTGATATTATTTATGATTCTATAGATGAGCAGGGAATATGCCGTGCAAACTACGTCGAAAAAGCACTTAAAGGAATGGGATGCTATGGTGGTGGGCAACTGGAGGTAGACTGGAGGAGCAGGACTAGGAAGCTTTGCGATGTAACATACAGAGGACTGTTGATACTGTATCATTCGGGATTGCTGACACACTAAGAGTGAGCCTTGATTATTTAACGCTGGATAATCAATAAAGAAAAAGCATATCTTTCAGACAGATTCCCTTTTCATGATCCCGCCTTAATTCCGGCAATCTTGCTATTACAGCAAATACCCGATCCCCCACGCTCCTTGAACTGATAGTGACAGGTCAGAAATCATAATTTCAAACCTGTCACTAAAACGAAAGGAGGAAGCTGCAATGCCGGGGAATATCAAAAATGTAATGGCGGCAATCGACTATATCGAAAGCCACCTGCACGAAAAACCGGACTTGGAAACAGTTGCGGGGGCTGTACATTATTCAAAATCAAATCAACAACTAAGAAAAATGCTTTACCGAGAGGGAATGAGCATCAGTGTAAAGTCTGCAATATTGGCAGCCTTTTTTGGCGTTACAGTAGGTGCCCTGTTATGTTATTTGGCAAATAAGGGATTGGCTCTGAAATTTATCCTTTTTGAGTTTAATATATTATCCGACTGCCTGCAATAGAGAAAATTCCCGTTTACGGACAATAGCGCTGCTGATTAGCATATTCACCATCCATCAGTTCAAAGCCCCAAAAGGACATTGCCGGATCATCCATGTGTGCCAGATCAGTGCGCCCATCACTGTTCACAATATTACCAAATGTTTTTCTTTTTCCGTTAATTTTCTTTTGTCGTCAGCCATAGATAATTCCTCCAAATTTTATACGGTTATTCCATCGCCCGCATTTGTTCAATCAGAGATTGTTTTTTCTGTCTGCGAATTGTCCATACAGACAAGATCAGCTCCATTCCAAACAATACCAGAGCGAACAGGCCCATTTCCAAAACCGGGAATTGATAAGGCACTACATTTCCGGCAAAAGCGCCTATACTCATTTTTCTGCAAGCAAAGATGGAAGCGGGAAGCCCGACGATTAGCGTCGCCAATGCTGCAAAGAGCGCATAGCACAGCCCCTCGCAGATGTTCATTTTACACAGCTGTTTTTGTGTCAGGCCGACGGAGCGCAAAATACTGTTTTCCCGCTTTCGGGCTATCTGGTTAGAGAGGGTCGTATTGATAAGGTTGATAACGCCAAAGAGGAACACCATCCATGAAAGTACCT
>ERZ779637.250-NODE-250-length-39757-cov-19.398821_pt1 | contig 39757 bp, 38 predicted proteins | sample MGYA00514196_ERZ779637 | MGnify/ENA primary metagenome ERZ779637 (study PRJEB29562, sample SAMEA4376700) | mouse gut metagenome | isolation source: Cecum | study: EMG produced TPA metagenomics assembly of the A DSS colitis mouse model was used to assess the...
ATGAGCAGCAAATCCGCTGCACCCTCACAAGAGAAGACCTGCTGAACAGAGAATTGAAGATCAGCGAGCTGGCATACGGCACGGAGAAGGCTAAGAGCCTCTTCCGCGACCTGATGCAGCAGGCGGCATATGAATGCGGCTTTGAGGCGGAGGATATCCCCTTAATGATTGAGGCGATTCCCTTAAATGCCGAGTGCATTGTGCTGATTGTCACCAAAGTGGAAGACCCCGAGGAGCTGGACACCCGCTTCGCGAAGTTCGCACCCTCCGTCCACGACGATGATTACGACATGGAAGAGACGGAGGACAATGAAGCGCTGATGGAAGCTTTTGCTGACAGTGCGGACGAGGTGCTCAATCTCCTGCGCCGGATGAACGGCACAGAGGAATCCGTCCCGTCTCCGAAGAGCGCACGCCGGGAAAACACACAGCCCGCTCTTTCCGGACGCGCAAAAACGACGAGCCGTCTTTTCTCCTTCCGCTCCCTGCGCGAAGTGACCAGACTGGCACACGTGATCGGCACTTGCCAAAGCTCCAACACTTTATATAAGGATGAAGCCGGCGGCAATTATCTCCTGCTGGTCGCTCCCGAAGAACCGGAAAGCGCGGACTTCAATCGTATTTGCAGCCTGATCTCAGAGTACGGCAGACCCGAAAAAACCGCGAACTCCGCGAAGGCATATCTGGAGGAGCATTATGAGCCGCTGATCAAGGACAGCGCGGTGGAAACGCTGGCGAAGATTTAATTCCGTATTTCAATGATAGGCATAAATAAAACCCCACCCTGTTATCCGGTCTCCCGGAAACAAGGTGGGATTTCTTTTGTCGTAAACCGACCGCCGCGGAATCACCGCGCCGCTCTTCCGCTTTCTATACAGCCGCGATCTTCGCCATCAGATCATCAGCGTTGATGCCGTGCACCATAGCCGCTTCCTCCAGAGTCTCTCCCTGCGCGGAAGGGCAGCCGAGACAGTGCATCCCGATCTCCAAAAGCACGGGCGCAATGTCAGGATTGATTCTGAGCGCTTCGCCTATTGTCGTGTTCTTTGTGATATCTGCCATTTTATTTCCCTCCATATTTTCATTCTGTGATAGCGTCTGAAAAAATATACATTAGTTTCCTTTACCAGATTTGATTATAAAAGAAAGCGGCTGTGCCGTCAAGCCGGCTTTCCGTAAAGCCAATCCACATTATTGCATTTTTCACAAAATTTTCATTCTTTTTTTGGCATTTGTATGAGAAAAAGAACAAAGGTCGTCTTGACTGTGATTCGACACATGGCATATAATATTCTTACCGATTCAGAGTGATGCGCCGCGATCGTGCATGATTCCGAATGCAAATTATTTCACAGTTACTTTATTAAAAATTTTAAAATAGGAGGTTGGTACAAAAATGAGACCAGAATGGAAAGATTTTGTAGGCGGCAAGTGGGACAAAGAAGTTAATGTCCGCGATTTCATCCAGAGGAACTATCACCCTTACGACGGTGACGAGTCCTTCCTGGCAGAGCCTACACAGAACACAAAGGATCTTTGGGCACAGGTGCTCGATCTGCAGAAACAGGAGCGTGAGGCAGGCGGCGTACTTGATATGGATACCAAGGTTGTATCCACCATCACATCCCACGGTCCCGGTTATCTGGACAAGAGCAAAGAGACCATCGTAGGTTTCCAGACAGATAAGCCCTTCAAGCGTTCCTTACAGCCTTACGGCGGTATCAGAATGGCTGAGAAGGCTTGCACAGACAACGGCTACGAAGTAGATCCCGAGATTAGCGAGTTCTTCTCCACCCACAGAAAGACACACAACGCAGGCTGCTTCGACGCTTACAATGCTGAGATGAGAGCTTGCCGTTCTTCCCACATCATCACAGGTCTTCCGGATGCATACGGTCGCGGTCGTATCATCGGCGACTACAGACGTGTGGCTCTGTACGGTATCGACAGACTGATTGAAGACAAGCAGGCGCAGAAGGATTCCACCGGCCGCGTTATGACCGACGATGTGATCCGTCTCCGCGAAGAGCTTTCCGAGCAGATGGTTGCTCTGAAGCTGATGAAGGAAATGGCTGCTTCTTACGGCTGTGACATTTCCAAGCCCGCTTCTAACGTACAGGAAGCGATTCAGGCTACTTACTTTGGTTACCTTTGCTCCGTAAAAGAGCAGAACGGTGCTGCAATGTCCCTTGGACGTACATCTACTTTCCTTGATGTATATGCTGAGAGAGACCTTGCTAACGGCACATTCACAGAGCAGCAGATTCAGGAGTTCGTTGACCACTTCATCATGAAGCTGCGTCTGATCAAGTTTGCACGTACCCCTGAGTACAACCAGATTTTCGCAGGCGATCCGGTATGGGTAACCGAGTCCCTCGGCGGTGTTGGCGTTGACGGTCGTCACATGGTAACAAAGATGAGCTTCCGTTATCTGCACACACTGACCAACTTAGGTCCTTCACCCGAGCCGAACCTGACAGTTCTCTGGTCCACCAGACTTCCCGAGAACTGGAAGAAGTACTGTGCGAAGATGTCCATCCAGACCTCTTCCATCCAGTACGAGAACGACGACCTGATGAGAGTGACACACGGTGATGACTACGGTATCGCTTGCTGCGTATCCTCCATGGTTATCGGTAAAGAGATGCAGTTCTTCGGCGCACGTGCTAACGTTGCTAAATGTCTGCTGTACGCTTTGAACGGCGGTATTGACGAAGTTACCAAGAAGCAGGTTGGTCCTAAGTACCGTCCTGTTACCGGCGACGTTCTCGATTATGACGACGTTATGGATAAGTTCATTGACATGCTCGAGTGGCAGGCAGACGTGTATGTAAATACACTGAACATCATCCACTACATGCATGACAAATACTGCTATGAGAGAGCAGAGATGGCTCTCCATGACAGAGACGTTAAGCGTTACTTCGCAACAGGTGTTGCAGGTCTCTCCATCGTGGCTGACTCCCTTTCCGCTATCAAGTATGCGAAGGTTGAGCCCATCAGAGATGAGGACGGCATCATTGTTGACTTCAAGACCACCGGCGAGTTCCCGAAATACGGTAACGACGACGACCGCGTAGATGAGATTGCTCAGGAGATCGTTCACAAGTTCATGACCGCGATCAGAAGACATCACACCTACAGAAACGGTGTTCCTACAACCTCTATCCTTACCATTACTTCCAACGTAACCTACGGTAAGGCTACCGGTAACACACCTGACGGACGTAAGAAAGGCCAGCCTTTCGCTCCCGGCGCTAACCCGATGCACGGCCGTGATACCCACGGTGCAGTTGCTTCCTTATCTTCTGTATCCAAGCTTCCGTTCAACGATGCACAGGATGGTATCTCCAATACCTTCACCATCATCCCGGGCGCGCTTGGTAAAGAGGATCAGGTATTCGCTGGCGATATCGAGGTAGACCTCAGCAAATAACAAATCGAGCAAGCTCGATTGCGAGCACTGCTTCGCAGGCTCGGCATAAAGTATAACAGGAGGCATTGGTAATTATGGATGACAAACAGATGATAGATGATTTTATCAAGATGATGGATTCCGGGATGGCACAGGGCGTCGGACATGTGAATGTGGACGTTGACGCCAATGCCGACAACTCTAAAAATGTACAGACCATGGGGTGCACGGATTGCTCCCGCACCCCGCTGGCGTGCAGCGTTCCCACCCTCCACGAAGGGTTGGACGACTTTAAATAATAAAATATAGCAAAATAGGAGGACAATACAATGGCAGCAGCAAATGCTCAGGTAGATAACTTAGTAAACTTATTAGATGGCTACGCAACAAAGGGCGGTCATCACCTCAACGTTAACGTGCTCAACAGAGATACCTTACTGGACGCTCAGAAGCATCCCGAGAACTATCCTCAGTTGACCATCCGCGTATCCGGCTACGCAGTTAACTTCATCAAGCTGACACCGGAACAGCAGGCAGACGTAATCTCCCGTACTTTCCACGAGAGCATCTAATCGCGTCAGAGTCAAAGAATGCAGGAAGCCTTGCGACACGTCGCAGGGCTTCTTTTTTCTGGATTTTCTGCTGTGTCTATGCTATCATATAAGTAATCTTATGAAATCGAATAACCCATAAACAAAGTGCAGAAAATAAATATAATAATAAGCAGAAAGAAGGTTTTAGAGATGCAGGGACGAATCCATTCTTTAGAAAGTTTTGGTACGGTAGACGGTCCGGGAACCCGGTTCGTGGTCTTTGTGCAGGGCTGTCCGATGCGGTGCGCTTACTGCCATAACCCCGACACGTGGGAAATGAACGGCGGTACACTGATGGAGCCGGAATATATTTTTGAACAGTATAAGAGGAACGAAGCGTTTTATCACGGCGGCGGCATCACCGTCACCGGCGGCGAACCGCTGATGCAGGTGGATTTTTTGATCGACCTGTTTACCATTGCAAAGAAAAATAATGTGCACACCTGTATCGACTCCTCCGGCATCGCCTACAAGAAAAGCGCAAACCCCGAGTGGCTTGCAAAATTGGATAGACTGATGGAATTGACCGATTTGGTTATGCTGGATATCAAGCACATAGATCCGGAGAAGCACAAGGAGCTTACCTCCCAGCCGAACGAGGGCATTCTCGCCTTTGCGGAGTATCTGAACGAAAAGCATGTGGACATGTGGATTCGCCACGTCATTGTACCGGGTATTACGGACGACGACAAGTATTTGTACGATCTCGGTTACTTTATCGGCGCGTTCACGAATCTGAAGGCGCTGGACGCCCTTCCCTATCACACCATGGGTGAAAACAAGTATGAAAAGCTTGGCATGGAATACAAGCTGAAAGGCGTTCCCGCTATGGACAAGGATAAGCTGATCGAGAAGAAGAAGGTCATTCTCGACGGCGTACGCAAGCGCCGGGAGGAACTTGGCATACACACAGAAAAGTAAAAAAGAGGCAGGGTCGCTATCGACTCTGCCTTTTCTGTAGCTTAATTTGTTATCCACTTCTTGAGGGCTTCCTCCAGCCGTTCAATATCCACAGGCTTAGAAATATGGTCGTTCATGCCCGCCTCCTCGGATTTTCTGATATCATCCGCAAATGCGTCCGCCGTCATCGCCACAATCGGAATCTTTTCCAGATCCGCACGCCCTGATGCGCGAATTGCCTTTGACGCTTCGTAACCGTTCATAACCGGCATCTGGATATCCATAAAGATCAAATCAAAGTAGCCCGACTCTTTTTCCATGACGGCGTCAACCGCGAGCTGCCCGTTCATCGCCATCTCCACCTGAATGCCGACCACGCTTAAGAGTTCTTTTGCTACCTCAATATTGATTTCATTATCCTCCACAAGCAGAACACGTCTGCCGGAGAAATCCGCCTGCTTAAACACATCGAGCGCGGAAACTTCTTCCTTGTCCTGATCATGCCCCAGTACATCCTTCAGAACACGAATCAGCCGCGACCTGAACAGCGGTTTGCCGATAAACGCGTTCACCCCGGCGTCCAGCGCCTCCGACTCAATATCCGCCCAATCGTAAGCGGACTGAATGATAATCGAAACATCGTCGCCTGCCGCCTTGCGAATACCCTTCGCCGTCTCTACACCATCCATACCGGGCATCTTCCAGTCAGAAATCACTACGGCAAACTTTTTCCCATTGTCTTCCTTGAAACGCTTTACGGCGTCCTCGCCGCTCAGCACATACTCCGCGTTCATGCCAAGACTCTTGAGCATTTCGCAGGAACTCTCGCACGCCGTCTCCTCGTCGTCCACCACAAGCACCGACACCCCACTGTATGCCGCCAGATCAGCCTCCGTCATATCATCCAGTTTCAGGTAAACAATTACCGTGAATTTAGATCCTTTCCCAAGTTCACTCTCCACCTTGATATCGCCGAGCATCATGCGGGCAATATTGACCGCAATCGACATGCCAAGCCCCGTACCTTCGATCTTTCCCGTCCGGGAATCCGCCGCGCGGGAGAAGGGCTCAAAAATTTTCTGGATATAGTCCGGTTCCATACCTATTCCGGTGTCCTCAAAGGTAAATTCATAGCAGCCGTAGCCATTGATATGAGAGGACTTCTCCTCGATATGAATGCTGATCTTTCCGCCGGATGGCGTAAACTTCACCGCATTGCCCATAATATTCATAAAGATCTGCTGCAGGTGCTGCTCGTCCCCGACCACGTTCTCGTGTTCCAGCTTGGCAATGCCTGCATTCAGCGCAAGACCCTTGACTTCCATCTGGGAACGGAACACGGTCAGCAGGCTCTCGATCGTGTCGGAGAGGTTGAAGCCGCTCTCCGTCAGGCTTACCTTTCCGCTCTCGATCCGGCTCATATCAAGCACCTCGTTGATCAGCCCGAGCAGATGCTTGCCGGAAACAGTAATCTTCTCAAGGGCATCCAGCACGCGCTCCTTCTCGTCAATATGCATGGTCGCGACGGAGATCATGCCCAGAATCGCATTCATGGGCGTGCGGATATCGTGGCTCATGCGGGACAGGAAATCGCTCTTGGCGTGGTTCGCCGCCTCGGCGCGTTCCACGGCCTGCGCCAGCATTTCACGCTGTTCTTCCTCGCGGCGGATCATATCGTCAATACTGCGGATCGCCATGGTAATTGTTGTCACCTTCCCGCCTACCGCCTCCGCTGTAGTAACCGCAATGGAACACCATTCATAGTCGTCTGCATCCGGTTTCTTTCTCTTAAACTGCAATTCGATATGTTCCCTGTCCGCAAGCCGTTTCTGAAGGTTTGCCACATTGAGAAAATCTTTTACGAGATCATGATGCTCCTCCGACACTAAGTCTCCTTCCAGACTCCGTGCCGTCTTGACATCAAAAGGCTCCCTCTTCGGTCCGCCCTCTGAGTAGGGATAAACCGTGTCGCATGTATTTTCTTTCAAACTGATATAATAAATTGCACGGCAGGCGCGCACGGTGCTGTCCATGGCGTTCCGGTAAATCCGGGTCTGTTCCGCCATGCGGTCATTTTCATCCTGCAATGCCTGATTGTGTTTCTGGTTTCCGTATTCCCGGATCAGTTGGAAAATAAATACGGCTAACCCGAGCACGATAAGCACGGCGCAGATATGATAGAACGTATCTGACCCGGAAAGAATCTTGTTCTTCGGTATCGTCAGGATGCCCGTCCATCCGCTGTCCATGTGATGAAAATAGACGTTGCGCACAATCCCGTCCATGGGAGCCAGATTTTCCAACACGTGATTGCTCTTGTTGCAGTCCGCGCTCTCTATGTAACTGTTTACCAGCTCCTGAAACTCGGTCTGATTATAATCCCAACAGGACTGGTAATATAACAGGCTGCCATTTTTATCCACCAGATAGTAGGAGGAATCCTGCGGCAGCATAAGCTTCTCATTCATCAGTTCAAAGAACGACGGTTTCAGATCAATCGCGAGATAACTGCCCGTCGCGGGAACTACCTTGCACAAGGTTACCACCGGCTGCTCCGTCACATAGTCCGTGTAGACGGGCGAAATATAAACTTCGCCGTTCGCGGCTACCGCTTCCTGCAAATAACCCGCTTCAAGAAAATTATATTTGGCAAGTTCCTCCAGATTTGGGTCATTGGACACAATTTCCGTGGCGTTAAAAGTTTTGCCGTAAATCTGAATGGTGTTGCCGTACACGTCCGTGAGCCCGCTCATAAAGGGGTACAGCCCTTCCCTCAGTTCCTCGATTGAAATATTCTCTTTCTCACGTTCTTCAATGTAATTTACGCTGATCTTCAGAATTGCCTCGCAGGCAAGGAGTCCGCCGTCCTCCGACGAGGTGCAGTTCTCCACCAGAGCCAGTCCCATCTGGTTTGTATTATCCCACAGAGTCTGGCGCAAGATAACGATACAGAACACCACAACAAGAATAAACGCACTCAGCACCAAAATATTATTCCGCATTTTTTTAAATAAAGACTTTTTTTCGCTTCTGTTCATTGCCACACACTTACCCTATATTTTAAATACTTATACAGTACTTCTTCGCGAAGCAGCTTTTGCTGCTGAGTTATAGAAATACTTCTCACATTATTTTACCTCAGCGTCTATGCGAAAATCAAGACATATCCGGCATAAAACCTATATTTTTCTCGATCTTTACGTATTCTCACGGACTTTGCAGCAAGTGCAAAGTCCTGATCTGAACTGTTATATTTTTTTACTTGTATATTAGTTCCTTTTATATTAAAATAAAAACGTGGCAGTTTATGATTACTGTCAATCATTTATATAACATAAGGAGGATATAGTCATGGCATTCGTAATCAGTGACGCTTGTGTAGCTTGTGGAGCTTGTGAGGCTCAGTGCCCGGTTGGTGCGATTAGCATGGGCGACGGTAAGTTCGAGATTGACGCTTCTAAGTGCATCGACTGCGGTTCCTGTGCAGGCGCTTGCCCGACAGGTGCTATCTCTCAGGGCTAATGCAAATGATTGAGAGAGCCGTCTTTCAGGGATGACGATTCATTTCTGGGAGAGCGGCTCTTTCTTTTTATTTCTGCCAAACTTTTCTCCCGGACGACGTCTTTGGTTGATCATCTCGTCAATTTTTCGGAAATGTTCCTCCTCCAGCTTTTTGCGCTCCTCGTCCCGCTCCTCCTGCTGCCGGAACTGATAATCCAGTTCCTTCAAGATACTCTCCTTGATTTCCGTACACATTTCACGGTTAGCATTTTTAACCGCATCAGTCACCATATGCTGCAAGAGATATTGCAGGCGCTTCGCCTTTTTCTCCTTTTCCTCATCTAAAGGCTCTTCGTACTCTTTCAGTTCCGGCACTTCCTCCGGCACTTCCAGAACCGTTTCTTTCCCCTTGGACATTGTAACCATATACTTCTTCGCTTTCTTCATAACCATATCCTCCACCTTTTCTTCTATCAGGCTTTTTTCGTCAACCGATGTGTACAGCTCCTGTCCGCCGCCCTGCAGCACCACCCGTATCGCCCGAAGCTGCAGCCCCTGTTCCTTGAGCTGTTTGATGCGGCGCAGCGTCTCAATATCCTTCTCCCTGTAACAGCGGTGTCCCATCTCGTTTCGCTCAATCGGCAGTTTCAGCTCATCCTCCCAGTAGCGGAGCACGTGCGGCTCTACCTCCACCTTCTTTGACGCCTCCGAGATATAGTAAACGGTATCATTCATGTACGCTCCTCCCTTTCTTTTGCGGACAATCCGAAAATGCCCTTGTACGCGAAAAGAGACGAGCCCCGGCACGGGTCGTCTCTTTTGTAAGTGTGTGTTATTTAGCTAAATTTGCAAACTTAGTATAATCGGGCAGCCAGACCAGCTCTACCGTGCCGATCGGACCGTTTCTCTGCTTCGCTATAATGATTTCCGCAATGCCCTTCCGCTCGGTGTCCTTATTGTAATAGTCATCGCGGTAAATGAACATAACCACGTCGGCATCCTGCTCGATTGCGCCGGACTCACGCAGATCGGAGAGCATAGGTCTGTGGTCGGGACGCTGTTCCACCGCACGGGAAAGCTGCGACAGAGCCACCACGGGCACGTGCAGTTCTCTGGCAAGCGCCTTCAGCGAACGCGAGATATCGGAGATTTCCTGCTGTCTGGAATCCGTGGAACGCCCACTCCCCGACATTAACTGCAAATAGTCGATAATAACCATCTCCAGATTGTGTTCCAGTTTATATTTACGGCACTTGGATCGGAGCTCCGAAATGCTGATACCCGGTGTATCATCTATGATAAGGTTGGATTTGCCGATCTGCGCCGCGCTCTCGATCAACTGTTCCCACTCCGCGTCCGACAGGTTACCCGTCCGCAGATGCTGGGAATCCACATGGGACTCCATGGAAAACAGCCGGTTTACAAGCTGCTCCTTGGACATTTCCAGACTGAATATCGCAACGGTCTTATTTTGCTTAAATGCCACATACTCCGCCACGTTCAGGACGAACGCCGTCTTTCCCATGGAAGGTCTCGCCGCCACCAGAATCAGATCCGAGGGCTGTAATCCGGCTGTCTTGTAATCCAGATCCAGAAAGCCCGTCGCTACACCCGTCACGTTTCCCTTGTTGTGGGAGGCACGCTCGATATTTTCCATGGCGTTCATCACGATCTGCCGGATGGGAACGAACTCCGCGCCGCCCCTTCTCTGCACAAGATCGAACACCCGCTTCTCCGTGTCCTCCAAAATAGTGTCAAGACTTTCCTTGCCCACATAACAGTCGTTGGCAATCTCCTCATTCAGACGTATCAACCGCCTGAGCACCGCCTTGTCAGCCACAATGCCCGCATAGTATTTCACATTTGCGGCGGTGGGCACAGCCATAATCAGATCCCTGATAAACTCGGGGCTGCACACTTCCGGAGGCACGTCCTTTTCCCGAAGTCTGTCCTGCAATGTTACCGGGTCAACAGGCTTTCCCTCGTCGTTTAGTTCCACCATCGTATCGAATAAGACACCGTACTGCTTATTGTAAAAATCCTCCCCGAGCACAATCTCAGACGCCGCTACAATGGCTTCCCTGTCCATAATCATAGAACCGACAACGGACTGCTCCGCCTCCATGCTGTGGGGCAATATTCTCTTTAACAGTGCTTCCTCTGCCAAAACCGACCTCCGCGTTTCTAAGCTTCCACCACTTTCACCTTCAAGCTGCCCGTCACCTTCGGGTGCAGCTTCACGCCAACCTCATAAACGCCGAGTGCCTTGATCGGATCGGAAAGCTGAATCTTCTTCTTGTCCAGCTCCAAGCCACACTGTTCTTTTGCCGCCTGCGCGATCTCTTTTGAGGAAACCGACCCAAACGCCTTGCCGCCCTCGCCGGATTTCATTTTCAGGGTGACTTCCTTTGTCTCAAGCACCCCTGCAAGCTCCTTCGCAGCCTCAAGCTGCTCCTTCGCCACCTTATCTGCGTTTGCCTTCTGCAGCTTTAAATCATTTTTATTTTTGGCGTTCGCCTCCACGCCGATCTTTTTCGGCAGCACGAAATTTCTCGCGTAGCCGTCGCTGACCTCCACGATATCGCCCTTTTTCCCAAGTGTCTTCACATCTTCCAGTAATATAATCTGCATAATCTTTCGTTTCCTTTCCTGTATTTCACGGACATGCGGGACGTACCTCTTTCCCATCCGTACGTTCCGCTTTTCACCGCACTTTCATCCGCGTTTCAACGCGCTCAATCTGCATTCAGTTCCCCTTCCGCGATCATGGCGTCCAGCGTCCGCTTGATGCTCGCGATGCCTTCCTCGATCGTGCCGTTTTCAAGCTGCGCCCCCGCCATGTTCAAATGACCGCCGCCGCCCATCCGCTCCATGATGACCTGCACATTCACCTCGTCGATGGAGCGCGCGCTGATATAGATGATTCCATTATATCTGGTCAGGATAAAGCTGGCGCGGATGCCCCTGATATTAAGCAGCTCGTTTGCCGCCTGCGCGCCCACCACGGTAGGGCTTGCCACATCCTCGCCCGTGCAGACGGATATCGCGTAAAACCGTCTGTAAATCTCTGCCTGACTGACCGCGTCCGCCTTTGCCTTGTACTCCGCCGCGTCATCCCGGAACAGTTTTCTGACACGGGTCACATCCGCACCGTTTCTGCGGAGGAATGCCGCCGCCTCGAAGGTTCTGACGCCCGTCTTAGTCATAAAATTATTCGTATCTATCATAATGCCCGAATACATGCAGTCCGCTTCCTCAGACCGGAGCCGCAGGTCGTCACTGATATACTGCAGGATTTCCGATACCATCTCACACGCTGAGGACGCGTATGCCTCTATATAGGAGAGCGTCGCGTTCTCGATAATCTCCGTGCCCTGTCTGTGATGATCCAGCACCACGATGGACTTACATCGCTTTAAAAGCTCGGGGCATTCCGTAATGCTCGGTTTATTCACATCCACCACCACAAGCACCGCGTTGTTTCCTACCGTCTCCAGTGCAAGCTGGCTGTTGATAATCATATCTTCCGCGTAATCTTCATTATCCCGGAACATCTCCACCATGGGCTGCATGGAAGAGGTCACGTCATTTAAGACAATGTGCGCCTTTTTATCAAGCGCCTCCGCAATGCGGTAAATGCCGACCGACGCGCCAAAGCTGTCTACATCCCCCATGCGGTGACCCATGACATAGACTTCGTCCTTGACGGAAATAATTTCCCGCAGGGCATGCGCCTTCACCCTCGCCTTGACACGGGTGCTCTTCTCCATCTGCTGGCTCTTTCCGCCGTAATAAATCACGTTTTCCGGCACTTTCACCACCGCCTGATCGCCGCCGCGTCCCAGAGCGATATCTATGGCGTTTCTCGCGAACTCATAATTCTGCGCGTAGGACAGACCGTTCAAACCCATGCCAATGCTGATGGTGACCGCCATTTCATTACCGATATTGACTGTCTTTACATCCTCGAGGATATCAAACCGGCTCTCCTGCAAGTGGGTAGCCGCCTCCTTGCGCATGATCACCAGATACTTGTCCTTCTCCAGTTTCTTACAGATGCCGTCCAGCGCGGCGATGTATTTGTTCACCTTTCTGTCAATCAGCGCAATCAGCAGGGATCGCCGCACTTCCTCCACGCTCTCCAGCGCCTCCTCGTAATTGTCCAGATAGATAAGCGCCACCGCAAGGGACTGGTCGTCCACTTCCTTCAAGGCGATCTGCAGCGCCGTCTCGTCAAACAGGTAGAGGGCGATCAGATAACCTTCGTAGCCCTTCGCCTCTATGATATCGCTGTTTTCCGCCATCTCCTTCAAGGATATCTTTTTCAGTTTTGCCACATAATTGCCGTTCTCATACTCCACCCGGCACTCTATCTCGTCCTCATTTCCCTGTCCGGGAAGCTTTTCCTTCGTGATCGCAGGGAAAAGTGTGGAAACCGACTTCCGATAGCCCTTCTCCTGATGGGTAAGCCGTTCAAAAGCGATGTTCGTCCAGATAATTTTACCCGCATCGTCCAAAAGGGCGTGCGGCAGCTCCAGATCGCGTAAAAGCCGTCGCTGAATCTGTCCGTACTGTGTGGCAAAACTGATCAGTTCGTTCATAATGACCGGTTTGTTATACAACATCATGGACAAAATGATCGAAAAATAAAAAATCAAAAAAGCGGTCACCACAAGTCCGCCACGGTAATCCAGCATATAGACCAAGATATCCACAACCGCAAGCAAAAAACCCAGATATAAGGAGGACTGCAGATACGACTTCAGCCTCCCTTTTAACTTCACCGTATTTTTCATTTTATTCCTCTTAAAATGAGTGATTAGAAGTTCTTCTCACGTTAGTATAGCATTTTTTGCCAAATACCGCCACATCTATATATAGAGTTTTTTCGCGGTTAAGTGACATAATGTGGGCATGTGCCCCTCCACCCCTGCTTATGCGCGCAGAAAACCGGATACCCTCGGGCATCCGGTTTCCGTATTTTTCATATCATGCTTAGTCCTGAACGTAGGGCATCAAAGCCAGATGTCTTGCACGCTTGATCGCTACCGTAAGCGCTCTCTGGTGCTTTGCGCAGTTTCCGGTAATTCTTCTGGGAAGAATCTTACCTCTCTCGGAAATGTATCTGCGCAGCTTGTTGCTGTCCTTGTAGTCGATTACATTATCCTTACCGCAGAATACGCAGACTTTCTTTCTTCTGCGCATTCCCCCCTTTTTCCTGGGGAAATCCGGTCTGTCTGATTTATTAAATGCCATAGTAAACCTCCAATCCCGCGCACTAAGCGCCTTCTTAGTTGAACGGCAGTTCCTCGTCGATTCCGTCGGGAATGTTCATAAAGCCATCCCCCGCCGCCATCGGTGCGGACTCTGTCCTGCCTGCTGGCGCATAATCACCGCCTGCCTGCTGGGAAGCGTTCTTGCTCTCCGCAAACTCCTGATCCTCCACCACTACGTCTGTGGTGTACACCCGGACGCCATCCTTATTCGTGTAACTTCCTGTCTGGATGCGTCCCGTGATCGCGATCTTCGTGCCCTTGTGGAGATACTTCTCGGCAAACTCGCCCGATCTCCCAAAAGCGACACAGTTTATAAAATCTGCCGTCTGTTCATCGTTATTTCGATTAAATCTGCGGTCAACCGCCAGCGTATATCTGGCAACCGCCGTCGCGTTTTCACCCTGAGAATATCTCACCTCGGGGTCTCTTGTCAAACGTCCCATCAGTATCACTTTATTCATATAGAATACCTCTTTCTATTTCTCGTCTTGTCTGACGCACAGGTATCTGATGACGTTATCCATGATGCGGATGCGGCTCTCAATCTCGCCGGGAGCCGTGCTCTCAGCCTCGAACCGAATAAAGTAATAAAAAGCCTCTTTCATCTTCTGTACTTCGTACGCGAGCCTCTTCTTACCCCAGTCGTCTACTTCTGTGATCTTTCCGCCGAACCTCTCTACCAGAGCTTTCACCTTCTCCAGCGTAGCGGCACGTTCGTCATCTTCAATCTTAGCAGTGACAACAACGGCTAACTCATACTTGTTCATGCTTCTCTACCTCCTTTTGGTCTCTGGCCCCTCTTTTTATAAGGAGCAAGGATGTGTGGCTTTACGCCAATTTAGTATATCACGGGTACTTATAATAACACAGTATTTGGAAATGTGCAAGGAGTTTTCGGGAATAATTCCGGATTTACTTTCTAAGAACATTCCGCACATTCTTCTCCGCCTTTACCCGCGGAATCATAATCTGATGCCCGCAGCCCGCGCATTTCAGGCGAAAGTCCGCGCCGATCCGCAGCACTTCCCACTCCGAAGAGCCGCAGGGGTGCTGTTTTTTCATTTTTAAAATATCGCCTACCTGAATGTCCATAACCGCTCCTTCAAAACCGCCAATTAATCCAACTGCGAGAATATCTCCCCGATGCTCCCCTGCACCACGAGATCCGCGATCCCGTCCCTTGCGGTAGGGGTCTTATTGACGAGCACAAGCTTATTCCCATTGTAATAGTCAAGAAGCCCAGCCGCCGGATAAACGGCAAGGGAAGTGCCTCCTACAATGAGCACGTCCGCTTCGCTGATGGCACGGATCGCACCCGTAAGCGTGCTCTGATCCAGCCCTTCCTCATAGAGCACCACGTCCGGCTTAATGTCACCGCCACAGGTGCATTTCGGCACGCCCTCGGAGTTGGCAATATAATTCACATCATAGAACTTATGACAGCTCTCACAGAAATTGCGCAGGACAGAGCCGTGAAGCTCGTACACTTTCCTGCTGCCCGCTGCCTGATGCAGTCCGTCGATATTCTGGGTCACCACCGCCTTCAGCTTTTCTTCCTGTTCCCACTGCGCCAGCTTTAAGTGGGCGGCATTGGGCTTCGCGTCAAGGCAGAGCATCTTATTGCGGTAAAAGCGATAAAATTCTTCGGTGTTTCTCCTGTAGAAGGTGTGGCTGAGTATGGTTTCCGGCGGATAGTCGTACTGCTGGTTATAGAGACCGTCCACGCTCCGGAAATCCGGGATGCCGCTCTCCGTGGACACCCCCGCGCCGCCAAAAAAGACGATATTGTCTGACTCATTTACCCACTGTCTCAGTTGATCAATCTGCCCCATAAGAATACCTCCCTTTTACTCAAACAATTTGTTATTGTGTCAACTATAGTATTTAATTTTGATATTTTTGTTTAAAAACAGTTGACAGGATATATGACTTACGATATTATAATTTTAAAGGTGTTACCCTTAAGCAAACGGTTCACCTCGGTTTTTGTTACATATCAAAAAAAGCAACTAACCTTGGTGGGGGCGGTTGCTTTTTGATGTTTATGTATCCTGTGGGATTGTATGATACTGATGATCGTGACGATAATACTTACAACTGTCACTACAATACCCACAATCCCAACGATCGTTTCTATCATCATATCCTTTACCTTTCGTGAATTTTCCATTGTATCACCTCCAAAATACCGGAAGTTCTCAAAACGATTACAATTCACACCCTATATTGGTTTTGTATTCATTTACAGTTGTTAGGTGTGAATTGTAACAATGATGCACACAAAATGCCAAAAACAGGCATTTTGGCGCCGGCTCCGACACCATGCAGCAAGTGCATGGTGCGGGCAAAATCATATTCCTAATGTACTCATTTTGGCGAAAGGTAAACCGCTTACCGTCTGCTATGATTACTCTAAGTAAAATTACGTTTACTTTGTATGCTCCCCCAGTCCCAATCTGTTTACCGCCGAGAAAATCGCCCGCACGGACGCCCTCGTGATATTGGAGCTGACGCCCACGCCGTAGGTCACGCTGCCGCTCTCGGCATCCAGCAGATGGATATATGCCGCCGCCTGGGAATTGGATCCGCTCTGGAGCGCGTGCTCCTCGTAATCGAGAATCTTGATGCTGACATCCAGCTCTTCCTGCAGTCCACGCTTCACCGCGTCGATAGGACCGTTACCCACCGCCTCGAAGCGTTTTTCCTCGCCGTTGTCGGTGTAAACGACAGTTACCTTCGTATCAAATTCGGACTCTGTCTCCTCACTCAGATCATCCACTCGCAGCCTTCTGAAATGAATCGGCTCTTTCTTCATCAGATACTCCTGCCGGAAGCTTTCCATGATCTGGTCGGGGCTGACCTCGCCCTGTTTTTCTGAGATTGCCTGAATGACATTGGCAAACTCCCGATGCATTCCCTTAGGCAGTTTGAAGCCGAAATAGGTGTCCATGATAAACGCGACGCCGCCCTTGCCGGACTGGGAATTGATGCGCACGATGGGCTCGTACTCCCTGCCGATATCCGCGGGATCAATGGGCAGATAGGGCACCTCCCAATATTCGCCGCCGCGCTCCTTCATCGCCTTCACGCCCTTGTTGATGGCGTCCTGATGGGAGCCGGAAAAGGCGGTAAACACGAGTTTGCCCGCGTAAGGGTGTCTGGGATGCACAGGAATCTTGCAGCATCTCTCATAAATCTCAATGCTCTCGTTCACATGCTCGATGGCGAGCTCAGGGTCGATGCCCTGCGAGAACATGTTGTAGGCAATATTTAAAATATCCACGTTTCCGGTGCGCTCGCCGTTTCCGAAGAGGGTGCCTTCCACGCGCTCCGCGCCCGCCAGCAGCGCAAGTTCCGCCGTCGCCACGCCGGTTCCTCTGTCATTGTGAGGATGTATACTCAGAATAATGGCTTCCCTGTTTTCCAGATGTTTGTTCATCCACTCGATTCTGTCCGCAAAGACATTAGGCGTTGTCATTTCCACCGTGGAGGGAAGATTGATAATCATGGGATTTTCCTTTGTCGGTCCCCATTCCCTCTGTACCGCGTTGCAGACTTCCAGCGCATAATCCAATTCTGTGCCGGTAAAGCTCTCGGGCGAATACTCCAGAATCACCTTGCCGGGGAACTTTGCCGCATGACGTTTCACCATCTTTACGCCCTCCACGGCGATATTGATGATCTCCTCGCGGCTCATGTTGAATACCACATCCCGCTGCAGGGTGGAGGTGGAATTGTAAATGTGCACGATCGCCTGCTTACAGCCCTCGATGGATTCAAAGGTGCGCTCCACAAGCTCCTCTCGGCACTGGGTCAGGACCTGCACGACCACGTCGTCGGGAATCAATTTTCTGTCCACAAGCTGGCGCAGGAAATCATATTCGATCTGGCTTGCCGCCGGGAAACCGATCTCAATTTCCTTAAAGCCGAGTTTAATCAGATAGTTGAAAAACTCTATTTTCTCGGACACGACCATGGGATCGATCAGCGCCTGATTGCCGTCGCGCAGATCCACGCTGCACCAGACGGGCGCCTTCTCGATTTGTTTGTTCACCCACTCTCTTTCCGGGTAATCCACCACCGGGTTTCTGCGATACCTCTTATAATTTAACATGACTGCTCCTCCTTTATAACGTTACGAACCCGCTGCATAAATACAGCGGGTTCGTCCGAACGTGACATTATTCTCCAAGACCGCTCTCAATGGCATCAACCAAAGCCTTGAGCGCTTCCTCCTCATCTTCACCGTCACACACAAACTCGATTTCATCGCCACACTTGACACATGCCCCAAGCACGCTCAGGACACTCTTGGCATTCGCTGTATTTTCACGAAATGTAAAGGTTATCAGAGATTTAAACTGCATCGCTTCCTTACATAGGATGCCTGCCGGTCTTAGATGTAGCCCTGTCGGGTTTTTGATGACTACCTTCTGACTTACCATTGCCTTTTCCTCTTTCTTACATGATACTATGAGTATACCATACCTATATACGTTATCTCAAGTCCTACAGCATAATATTCTGTATCAGTTCCGCAAGCTTCTTTGCCTCCTGCGTGATGACCTTCTGGTCCTTACCTTCGATCATAACGCGGACAAGCGGCTCTGTGCCGGAGGGACGGATCAATACACGACCCTCACCCGCAAACTTTTTGTCGAGCGCGGCGATAGCCTCCGCAATCTCGGGATAGTCCATAAATTTTTCTTTCTTGTGGTTTGGCACCTTCGCGCCGACTAACGCCTGCGGCATTACTTCCATGATGGACGCCAGCTCCGACAGCGGCTTGCCCGTCTCCACAACCACCTGTAAAAGATGAAGCGCGCTTAAAAGACCGTCGCCTGTTGTATTTTCATCCAGGAAAATCACATGACCGGACTGCTCGCCGCCGAGGCTTGCGCCGATTTCGCGCATCCGCTCCAGCACATAGCGGTCGCCCACCTTGGTCTGCTCGATCTTAATCTTATTTTTCTCACCCATCAGGAAGAAGCCCAGATTACTCATAACGGTTGCAACGATGGTATTCTTGTTCAGTTTTCCCTGCGCTTTCATATGATTGCCGACAATCGCCATAATCTGGTCGCCGTCCACAATATTGCCCAGCTCATCCACCGCCAGCAGTCTGTCAGCGTCACCGTCAAATGCCAAACCTAGCTGCGCCTTTTCGTATACGACTCTCGCCTGCAGTTCCTCCATATGGGTAGAACCGCAGTTCGCGTTGATATTCGTGCCGTCAGGGTTATTGTGGATCGCCACAACCTCCGCGCCAAGTTCTTTCATGGTCTCCACGGAAGTGTAGAACGCCGCGCCCTCCGCACAGTCCAGAACAATCTTCAGACCGCGCAGATCCACGTTCACCGCCTTCATGGCATGGTTGATATATTCCTCTCTGGCATCCGTGCGGTACTTGATTTTGCCTACGCTTGCGCCGGTGGGGAATTTCACGCCTCTCATATCGCTCTTGATCAGCGCCTCAATCTCATCCTCCAGAGCGTCGGGAAGCTTATAGCCGTTTCCGTCAAAGAATTTAATGCCGTTAAATTCCACGGTATTGTGGGAAGCGGAAATGACAACGCCCGCGTCCACCTTATACTTTCTCGTCAGATATGCCACCGCCGGCGTGGGAACTACGCCCACATACACGGCGTTCGCTCCTACGGAACATACGCCCGCCATCAGCGCGTTTGCCAACATATCCCCCGATATTCTCGTGTCACAGCCCACCATGATTGTCGGCTTATGTTCATTCTCCCTTGTCAGGACATACGCGCCCGCCTGCCCAAGCTGCATCGCCAAAAGCGGAGACAGCTCCTCATTCGCAACCCCGCGGACTCCATCTGTACCGAATAATCTGCTCATACGCACCTCCGTAGTTTTTAGTTTTCGTTTTCAATAATATGGACACGCACTTCCGTGACGCCGTTCTGCCTCAGGCTCCTTCCCTCCACAGTGGCGTTTACAGGCATCCAGTAGCTGCCCTCGGTAAGTTCATCCATATCTTCCTCAGCCATCCATGCTTCCACATCCACCACGGCAGTCACTTCCTCCGCCGTCAACTCGTTCAAAACCGCAAGCAGTCCGCTGAACGTAACACTGCACTCGTTTGCCGGCTCTGTGATCACCGCCCTGAAATTCTCCGGAAGACCGTCAAAGCGAATCTGTTCCACCGGAATCCGCACGGCGTGGTCGCGCTCCGCCTCAATCTTCGCCGTAGCTTCAACCCTGCCCACAAAATTATCTTCCGCCAGCACTACGCCGTCGGGCAGGTATTTTGTAATATCCACAAGTACGGTCACATCCTCCGACGCGCCGGTCACGTCGAGAACGCCCTCGGGAATCGTTATCGCCTCGATATTCTCCAACAGCTTCGATCTGCCGGCAACCGTAACCGTCGATTTGCTGAAAGTAACCGTTCCCGTAAACTGACTGCCTTCCTCCGGCGTGCCGGTCACTTCACACATGAGAGGAAGCGTCTTGCGCTCCAGAATCTCTGCGCTGACCCGCACCTTGGTAATACTTTTCTCAATATTCGCCCCGGTAATTTCATTTCCGTCCTCATCATAAAGGCGCACTTCGGAATCCGTATTGATGTTGTTTGAGAAGCCGGAGATATCCACCTCCGCCTGCGCTTTGCTCACTCGGGCAATAACAGACTTCGGACCGGAAATGCGGATCAGATTCTGATCCGTGGATACGCTTCCCACCATAAAGCCCTCGCGCACTTCTCCTGTGGTGATAGATTTCACAGGGAGGGATTTACTCAGCTTTTCCTCAATGCTCAGGCGCACGCTGTCGATATTGCCGCGTATGCTGTCAAGCTTATCGCTGTATTTATTGGTGGAAAGTTTGATCGCCACCGTATCTACACTGGTCAGATCGTTGATATCCGCTACCGCCACGATATTGCTCTTGTCAAGGGAATCGATAATCGAACGGGGCGCAGATATCGTCACCACATCTATCATATCCGTACCGTCGAGCACCTCGTAAACCTGCCCTCTGTCAGTAATCAGGTTCGCGTTTTTAATGGTGACCGGCACATCCGTCACGCGATAGGTCATAACGGGATCGTTGATGTTCGTAACGACCAGCCAGAGAACTGCCGCGCTGAGAAAGGAGGCGATCTTTAAGCCCCAGTTTCTGGTAAGCTTATTCTTCATTCTTAGCCCCTGCCTTTCCTATGCTTTTGCCTTTAAAAAGCTTGCGCTTTTTCTCCTCTATCGGTTTATCCTGAATCTCTAAAAGTCTCTCTTTCAGCCGTGCCGCGTCCAGACCGCGCTCCAGCGCGCCGCCATATGCCACGCTGATTTTCCCTGTCTCCTCGGAAACAATTACCGTCAGGGAATCGGTAACCTCTGAAATACCCACACCCGCCCGGTGTCTCGTTCCGAGATCCTTGCTGAGCGCCATGTTATCGGATAATGGCAGGTAACATGTGGCGGAAACTATCCTGTTTCCCCGGACAATCACCGCGCCGTCGTGCAGAGGCGTGTTATGCTCAAAAATATTGATGAGGAGCTGACTGGAAATAATGCCGTCCACATCAATGCCCGTTCTCTCATATTCTTTCAAAGACTGTTCATGCTCGATGACAATGAGCGCGCCGGTCTTTACTTTTCCCATTTCAAAGGATGCTTTTACGATCTCGTTCACCGTGCGGTCGGAAAAACGACCGTTTTCCCGCTTGTTGGAGTCCAGAATAGAGGCGACGAAATTTTTCCGTCCCAATTCCTCCAGCGCAGCGCGAAGCTCCGGCTGCAGAACCACCACAAAAGCCGTGGCTGCAATGCTGATAATATTGGGAACGATCCAGAGAATCGTGTTCATCTTGCAGAAAGCGGCGACTACGATAAACAGCAAAATCACGATAACGCCCTTTAACAGCGCCCATGCCCTTGTATTTTTAATCCACACAAGAATATGGTATAACACGAAGGTCAAAATGACGATTTCCGCCACATCGTTCCAGTGTATCGTAGGCATGTGCAGCCTTGCGAGATAGACGCCAATCCAGCTATTCAGTTGTTCCATCTCTCCATCACCTGCCTTTTGTCTCAATTTCCGTTCCCGTCAATGCCGTGGTGTTACGAGCGGTGAGGCGGTCTGACATTTTTTCCAGAGCTGTTTCTCACAGAGTTGATCTGCTTCACCTTTTTCTCCGGTTTTGCCACGGTAACCTTCGGCACTGCCTTAACATAATAATAATACTCATCGTCCTCAAACTGAACCTTTTCCGTTCGACTGTAATCTACATAAAATACGAAGAACTGCAGTACCAATACAATCAAAAAGGATATAATCGTGCCAACAATCACGCTGAGCAGCGACTGGTTGATCTCAAAAATCAACTCGCCCACCAGCAGCACCATGATATTTACCACCGCACCCGCTGTCATGGCGATCGTCCATGCGTAATCAATGCTCAGGCGCCGCAGGAGATAGACAATAATGACCGTCATGGCAAATGCCGCAATCGTCACAACCATTTCCCGGTTCTTAATCAGCCCGTCGATAATAAACTTAAATTTTGCCGCCGTCTCCTCGTCCGCCATAGCCGCGATTACTGTCGCATTCTGCGTTACATAGTGAAGCATATAGTAGACAATCACGCCGCAGGCAACGGAAACTGCCGATGTGGGTGCACCGACAAGTCCCATGGATATAGGAATCACATACGGTATCCGCAGGAGAAAACAGATCGGCATAAGCGCCACCACGACGGTGTCCTTCGGGGAAAACCGCAGATACAGCAAAAAGAGCAGCAGAAAACCCGCGCCGATCACTGCGGCGCACTCCATGCTGAACGTGTAGAGGTGGAGCAGCGCAAAAACCGCCCCCATCAGGACGATGAAATTCATCGGCATGAAAGAGCACATAAGCGCCACAATCAACACCACCGTCATCTTGCAAAGCGTCTCCATGTATCCCAGTCTGGAATTGAGCAGACAGAGGGTGATAAGCGCCAGAAGGAATTTCAACAGCGGCGTGATATATACCTCATATTTGCTGTATATCGTCAAAAGTATCTGTTTTGCAACCAGTAAAGTAGTCATTGTAAATTAGTCCTTTTATCCGTTCTTCTCGTTCTTGTACATGACAGAAAGCTTGTGCAGGTTCATATAATACGCACGCAGACTCTTGCTCGCCCTGCTGTACCTGAGCGTGTACACTACATAGGAGATCAGCGCATATGCGCCCACTGTCCCCAGATAATAGAAAAGAACCTTTTTCGCAAATTCGAGGAGATCCATCTTGTAGATATCCGTCATAAAAACTTCAAAATCATAAAAAATGTACATAGCAAAAACCACTACAAATGCGATGGTTGCACTTATAATGGATTTAAGCACCTGCCAGCCTATATAGTCGCTCCGAAAATAACTGCCGATGGCAAGGCATTTCTTCCCCTCGTGTGCCTCATAGGACGCCATCTTGGTCATCAGAACAACTCTCTCTTCATTTAACATACCATTCTCCAATTTCCGACAAAGGTATCAATTCAGGAAACGCATCTTCGGGTTTTCCTTCGTGTCCTTTTTCTTCTGAACCTTGGGCGGTTCAGGCTTCTTGATGCTGGCTCCCAGCTCGTTCGCCATCGTATTTTTACACTTAGTGCAAAAACGTCCGGACAGAATAGGCGCACCGCAGTTTTCACAGGAAAGCGTAACTCCCGACTCCGCCGAAAGTTCCAGTCTCTCCTCCCTGAGCCACTGATGGATCTGGTTCGTGGAAACGTCACACGCCTCCGCTACTTCAGGAATAGAAGCGTGACCGTGATCCTGAATGTACTTCTTTACTTCATGGAACTTCTCCTCCATCTTCTCGCGGCATGCCGGACAGATCGGCGGTCCGGAGACATAGTTAAAGAGATTTCCGCACTTTCTGCAATTCCTTACGTTCATACCTTACCTCCCTGAGACAAATTTTGTTGAAACCATTCAGTACCCTCATGGTTCCGATGCAAAATCCATTTGAAATCGTCTTCGACGATGGGATTTTGCATTCTTGAATCATGTTCTTACGGTCTCAGCAGTAAATGCTTCGACCTGTACTAAAAAGTCACAACTGTTTTCATATCCCCCTGCCGATGGCAAGGGTCACAAAATAAATTCGTTCTACACCCGCTTTTTTTAACTCGCGGCTCATGGCGTCTATGGTACTGCCCGTCGTGTAGATGTCATCAATGATAATTATACTTAATTTTACATCATTACGGCAAATTTTGAAAGCCTTTTTCAAATTATTTTGCCTTTCTGCGGCAGATAAATCTTTCATAGGGGCGGTTTTCTCCGCTCTTTCTATCAAATCCGTGCGCACGGGAATACCCGTGAGCGCAGAAAGCTCCTCCGCCAATACCTGCGCTTGATTGTATCCCCGTTTCCTAAATCTGCTCTTGTGAAGCGGCACCGGGACAAGCGCCTCCGCCCGGCACGAACGGATAAAACCGCCGAGCCGTTCCGCCATGCAGGCGGCATAACAGGCGGCGTACTCCCGTCTGCCCCGGTACTTAAAGCGTGCGATAGAGGAGGATACGCTCCGGTAGGAGAAGAGAGCGCGCCCGCTGTCAAAGAGGTGTGGATGAGCGGCACAGTCGTCGCAGTATTCCTTGCTGCCATCCCCGATATGCTTGCCGCACTTTAAACAATATGGAGGTTCAATGTAAGCGAATTTGGAGGCGCATTCTTCGCAGATAAGCGCGTTCCACGGCTTAACCGGCTCGTCGCAGACAGGGCAGCGGCGGGGGTAGAGAAGTGTGACGGCAGCGTCCGCAGCGGAGCGGATCCGTGCGTTTGTGCGAAAGCGCGGGATAAGATGTGTGTTCATAGAAGTGTCCTTTCTGATGTGTGTTGATGTGTACGCTTGTCTGATAGAAAAGTGCAGGCACGCCGGCGGACCGCTATGTTTCGAGCTGCAGCGCCTGAATTTGGTCAAGAAATCCCGTATAGCGATGGTTCTCCCGATTGTTTTCCACCATCTCCGAGAGCGTCGCGCGGCTCCCCAGAATGGTGACGCACGCCTTCGCGCGGGTGACGCCGGTGTAGAGGAGGTTGCGGTTAAAAAGCATGTGCGGTCCGGTGAGAAGAGGCATAATCACGGCTGGATATTCGCTGCCCTGCGATTTATGTATGGTCACGGCGTATGCCAACTCAATTTCATCAAGTCCGGAATAAGGGTAGGTAACACGTCTGTGCTCATCGAACTCCACCACCACTTCGCGGGCGTATTCGTCAATCGTGCGGATCACGCCGATATCCCCGTTGAAAATCCCCATCCCCTGATCGATGGGAATGTTGTAACGGCTCACCACCTCCCACGGGAGCTGATAATTGTTCTTGATCTGCATGACCTTGTCGCCTTCCCGGAAAAGAGTGTCTCCCGACTGGTACTCCCGTTTTTTTTCATTCGGCGGATTCAGATACCGCTGTAAAATACCGTTCAGCGTCTCCACGCCGAGCTTCCCCTTTCGCATGGGCGTAAGCACCTGAATGTCGTAGGGCGTCGCGTCCACATAACGGGGCAGTTTTTCCAGAATCAACTGAATCATATGTTTATAAATGACATTAACGTCGTTTCTTTCAAGAAAGAAAAAGTCTTTGCTCTTATTGTCCAGAACAGGGTCTTCCCCGGCATGGATTCTGTGGGCGTTCAGGACGATATCGCTCTCCTTTGCCTGCCGGAAAATTTTTTCCAGCACCACCGTCTGAAATGCGCCGCTCTTTATCAGATCGGAGAGAACCTGCCCCGGTCCGACGGAGGGAAGCTGGTTCACGTCTCCCACCATAATCAGACGGGTTCCCACGGCAATCGCCTTCAAAAGCGATTGAAACAGAAAGATATCCACCATGGACATCTCATCCACAATGATAACGTCCGCCTCAAGCGGATTTTCCTCGTTGCGCTCAAAGCGCGCCGCTTTTCCCTCCAACGCTGCCGTGCCGGAAAGCTCCAGAAGCCTGTGGATCGTGCGGGACTCATAGCCCGTCGCCTCGGTCATGCGCTTCGCCGCCCTGCCCGTGGGCGCCGCCAGACTGATATCCATGCCCTGCGAGAGAAAGTAGCGGATGATCGCGTTGATGGTGGTGGTTTTGCCCGTACCCGGACCGCCAGAAAGGATGAACACGCCGTTCCTGATGCTCTCCAGAACAGAGCGTTTCTGCAGACTGTCCAAAACAATGCCCAGATCCGCCTCCACCTGATCAATCTTTTGCAGAAGCGCCTCCTCCTCGGCGGGAAGAAGCTCCTCCGAGATGTTTAAGTCGTGAAGCATCCGTGCGCAGTTCAACTCGGCATAGTAAAACGTGCTGGCGTAGACGCGGCATTCCCGCATCGGCATCGCACCGTCTGCTTTGTCGCCTGCTGTGCTGTCGTCCATGATGGGGACATATTTGATCACCAGTTTTTTGTCCATCGCCAGATTTTGGAGCTGCGACTCCATCAGCGACGGATCGATCCCTAAAAGCTCGCCTGCCTGCGCGAGCAGCCTCTCCGCCGGAAGATAACAGTGCCCTTCGCCGCCCGCCTGCTGTAAGGTGTAGAGCAGCCCGCTTCTGATACGGTAATCGGAGTCCGTGTGAATGCCAATCTTCGCCGCAATTTCATCCGCAATGCGGAAACCGATGCCCTGAATATCCTCCGCCAGACGGTATGGGTTCTCCTTCATCACGCCGTAAAGCCCCATCCCATAAGTCTCATAAATGCGCAGCGCGAGCGTGTTTGAAATACCGTAACCCTGCAAAAAGGTCATGGCGTCTCTCGCGTCCCTCTTTTCGTAGAGCGACGCCGCAATTTCTCTGGCTTTTCGCAGGCTGATTCCCTTTACTTCCGCCAAGCGCTCCGGCTCTTCTTCGATAATGCGGTAGGTGTCAGCCCCGAAAGCTTTGATAATCCGTTTCGCCAGCGCTTCTCCCAAACCTTTTACCGCGCCGGAGGACAGATACCGCTCCATGCTGATCTCATCGCTTGGCGGAAGAATTTTATATTGTTCGATTTTAAACTGTTTTCCGTATATTTGGTGCTGGGTATACTCCCCCTGCGCCTCGATCGTCTCACCCTGATCCATGGTTTTAAAAAAACCCACGCAGGTGAGTTCGTCGTCCTGCGTGAGAAGATTCAAAACCGTATATCCGTTTTCTTTATTGCGGTAAATAATATGATCTATAAATCCCTTGACTGTTTCCATAGAAGTTATGATATGCCGTAGTTGATCTTTGCCTGTTCGTACAACATCTGCGCCAACGAGTTAGAGCCCTGCGTCGCGGTCTGCTCGGAAATCTGCTGAATCACAGTGTCTTTGAAATAATCTACCATATTGGAAGCGTAACCGTCCCCGTCCTCGTCGAAGATATCCACGGTCTTCTGCATCTCCTTGTAAACCTGTTCCCACAGATACGCCTCAAACTGCTTGCAGGCGTCGAAGAGGGCATCGTCCTCCTTTGTCTTCGCAGTTTTGTCCGCGTTTTTCGCATTCTGCACGTTCTGTAGATTCTTCTGCAGCGTCTCCGCAGCCACGCGGTTTCCGTCAGTCATATAATTTGTGTATGCGGATAAGTTGGTTAAGTCGTTCATATGTGTTCTCCCTATGATAATGAGCCGTTTCATTCGCAATCCGCTCAATCACCCTTTTGCACGGCTCTTAGCGTTTCAAGTTATTCGCTACCTCAAGCATAGAGTCAGATGTCGTGATGGACTTAGAGTTCATCTCGTAAGCACGCTGCGCCACGATCAGGTTTACCATCTCGTTTGCCACCTGCACGTTGGAGCCTTCCAGATAACCCTGTATGATTCTGCTCTTGTCAATGCCGTCCGTCGTATCCTCATTCAGCGCACGACCGCTTGCGTCCGTTACCACAAAGAGAGTATCACCCACTCTTTTTAAGCCGCCGGGATTGTTAAACTGGAACGTGCCGATCTGTATACCGATTGGCTGTGGGTTGTTCTGCGCATCAGGATAACATATCTGACCGTCTTCTGTAATCGAAAGATTGCTGGCTATGTAACCCGCATCGGTAACAATGGCACGCCCTTCCGTATCCAATACCGGAAGTCCATCCGCGTTTGTCAGGGTCATGCGGTTATTAGCGCCGATTGCCCATGTAAAATCACCATTTCTTGTATAACAAATTGTCCCGTCTTCACTGCGCAGGGCAAAGAAACCGTCGCCCTCAATCGCAAACGAAGTATCGGAAGCGGAGTCCAGAAGACTTCCCTGCGTAAAAATCTGATTGATGGAGGCAGTCCGCACTCCCAGACCTACCTGTGAAGTGGTCGGCTTCGGATCGCCGTTTGCCGTCGTGGTGACAGACTGTAAATTCTGGTACAAAAGAGACTTGAACTGTGCCACCTGCGCCTTGTAGCCAACGGAATTGACGTTTGCAAGGTTATTCGCTATTGTGTCCACATTTGTCTGCTGTGCATTCATGCCGGTTGCGCCCGACCATAAACTTCTAACCATAGTAATCTCCTTTACACATTTTCTCTATCTCTTATGTTTTATATTTTACCGTTCTGGTTCACCGCCTGCTCCAAAGTGTCGTCGTAGGTGGTGATGACTTTCTGGTTGCTCTCATACTGACGCTGCAGGGTAATCATGTTGACCATCTCGGTAACCACGGAAATGTTTGACATTTCCAGATAACCCTGATGAATCTGTGTATTTACACCGGTTTCACCCCGATCAAGTTCTGTCGCGCCCTCTACCGGCTGGAAATAGTTTTCACCGAAGCGCTCCAAATAATTATAGTCTTCAAAATCCGTGATGCCGATGGTCGCAACCTCGGCGCCGTCCTGTATGATCGTGCCTCGGCGGTTGATGCTGATCGGAAGAGCAGTGTCCATCTGGATTCTCCGTCCGTCCTCATCCAATACATAATCGCCGTCCTGCGTCTGCAAAAATCCGCGCTGGTTCATGGTGAAATTGCCGTCTCTGGTGTATTTGGTGGAAGTCACACCCCGCTTGTTGGTGTACTCCACCGCGAAAAAGCCTCTGTCGGAGAGCGCCAAGTCCAGCGGATTCCCCGTTTCTTTAATCGGACCTTCGGAGTAATCCACATAGTTCTCGCCGATCTTAACACCCAGATTTAAACCTGTTTTTCTGACGCGCTTTTCCAGATAATTTTCATTCAGCGGATTGTTCAGTTCCATCTCATCTACAGCCCTGTTGGTTGCCAGCGGTCTCGGAAGATTCCCCGGTTCCGACAAATCCTTAATCTTATAGGCAAGCACCGTGTCGAACGCCTCGCTCGTAGTGCCTTCTTTCTTAAAACCGTTGGTCGTCGCATTCGCCAGATTGTTCGTCAACACATCCATCCGGTGCTGCTCATTCAACATGCCTGTATAGGCGGTGTAGAGACCTTTAAGCATCTTTAGTCCTCCCTGTATCCTGCCAAAAATTCTACATACTTTCCGGTGCCGATCGCCACCGCTGTCATCGGGTCTTCCGCCGTCATCGTGTTGATGCCGGTTTTCGCCGCAATCAGATCCTCCAGCCCGCGAAGCAGACTGCCGCCGCCCGTCAGGACAATACCCCGATCCGCGATATCCGCCGCTAATTCCGGGGGCGTTTTCTCTAACACGCTGTGGATCGTCTCCACGATCTGCACCGTCGTCTCGTGCAGCGCCTCCTCCGTCTCCTCAGAAGAAACCTTGACGGTTCTCGGAAGTCCGGTCACCAGATTACGTCCCCTCACGTCCATGTAATCCACTTCGGGACGCCTGAACGCAGAGCCTATCTTTATCTTCAAATCCTCCGCCGTCCGTTCACCGATCAGCAGATTGTGTTTTTTACGCATATAACGCACAATAGCTTCGTCAAAGTCATCTCCCGCAATCTTAATGGAAGCGCTGACCACCGTGCCGCCGAGGGAAATCACCGCGATATCGGAAGTACCGCCGCCGATATCCACAATCATGTTTCCGCAGGGCTTGGAAATGTCAATGCCCGCGCCGATCGCCGCCGCAATGGGCTCCTCGATGATGGAAACCTCCCTTGCGCCCGCCTGATAGGTCGCGTCCTCCACGGCTTTCTTTTCGACTTCCGTCACGCCGCTTGGCACGCAGACCGCAATGCGCGGCTTTCTGAAGGTCTTTTTACCCAGAGCTTTCTGGATAAAATACTTCATCATCTTTTCCGTGACCTGATAGTCGGAGATTACGCCCTGTCTCAAGGGTCTTACCGCCACGATATTGCCCGGCGTCCTGCCGAGCATGAGGCGCGCGTCCTCGCCGATTGCCTTGATTTTGTTCGTGTCCCTGTCAAACGCAACTACCGAGGGCTCTTTCAATACAACGCCCTTTCCTCTGATATATACTAAAATACTGGCTGTGCCAAGATCAATACCGATATCTGTAAACTGCATTTACCTTTGTTCCCCTTCCCGAGAATATACCGCCTATACATTATACCCTTATTAAAGCGGTTTTTCAAAGGTTTTTATGAATTTTTTAAAAAAATGTAATAAACGCCAAAAACAGAACGGTTCCATCCGCTCTGATTTCAGCATCCATGCTCTCTATTTTATTATCGGACGTCAGGGCGGAAATGTTTACCCGTAACTGTATTTCTTCCTCAAAATTTTTGTAGCAGATTTTGGAAGCTGTGTTATACTACATGATAGTGGACGCCGCCGCTTCCAAAGCATTCCGGGCGGATAACCGCGCAGCCCCGCCCCTTACAGCAGGGCTGAAACATAAAAAAGGAGTATAACCGACCATGAAAACACAGGCAGAGTTACAGGCAAAACTGAGAGAAATCGACCATAAAGGCTACAAAGCATACAAGGTGTTGGAGGGAGAATACGATTTCGGGGCATACCATCTCTGGATCGACCACGTGCAGGGCGACCCTTTTGCGTCGCCTTCCCGTGTGCGGATCGTGTACCGGAATCAGGGAAACATACCCGCCGTCTATTTTGAAAGCAGACACCGCCGGATCGCAGTAGAAGATTATCTTCTGCGCAGTCTTCACCGCTTCCTGCGAAGCGGCGACGGCAGGGCGGCAAAAGGCTCGGGCAAGAGCGGGCTGGTGACGGCGTGCAGAACCGGGCAGGAAACTCTTGAGACTACCGCAATGCATATCGGCAAGGACGCGATTGAGGCGCGTATCGAAGTGGGCTTTCCTGCATTCGGACGCACCATTGCGGCGGGGGAACTGTCGCAGATTTTATTCCGCCTGCTCCCCGACATGGCGCAGCAGGTTTTCAAGATGAATCCCCGCATGAAGCAGGATCTGGACAAAGTGACCGCGCTGGCGGACGACCAGCAGTTTATCCGTGAGGCACTGCCGGAGCATGACCTCACCGCTTTCGTGGCAGATGGCTCCATCCTGCCGCGAGAGAGCGGCGTTTCCCAGAGACCCATGCGGGACGCGGTGGTATTTAAAAGCCCCGACACTCTTGCAGTCACCCTTGACCTCCCGCACCGCGGGCAGGTGCGGGGCATGGGCATACGCCATGGCATTACGGTCATTGCGGGCGGCGGTTTTCACGGAAAGTCTACTTTATTAAAGGCATTGGAGCGCGGCGTCTACAACCACATTTCCGGGGACGGCAGGGAACTGGTCATCACCGACGAGACCGCCTTCAAACTGCGCGCCGAGGAGCACCGTTGCATCCATGAGACGGACATTTCCATGTTTATCAACAACCTGCCCATGAAGTCGGACACTACACGTTTTCAGACGGAGAACGCCAGCGGCAGCACGTCGCAGGCGGCAAATACGGTGGAGGCATTGGCAAGCGGCAGCACCGTGCTTCTGATCGACGAGGACACTTCCGCCACAAACTTTATGGTGCGCGACGGGCGGATGGCGCAGCTTGTCTCCGATGAGAAAGAGCCGATCACGCCCTTTATCCGTAAAATAAGAAGCCTGTACAGCGATCTCGGCATTTCCACGATTCTTGTAGCGGGCAGCTCCGGCGATTATCTGTCGGTGGCAGACACGGTTCTGCAGATGGACTGCTACGAGACGAAGGACGTGACTGCCCGGGCGAAGGAACTTGCCGTCGAACTGACGGAGGAAACCGTAAAGAAAACGGACTGGCTGAAAAAGACTGTCCGCCCGAAACGGATTGAGAAGGCAAAGGTGCACGGCTGGGACACGATCAGTCTGGATAAGAACGAGATTGACCTGCGCTATCTGGAACAGATCGTGGGAGAGAGCCAGACCGCTGCGCTCGCCTATATTTCGCAGTATGTACTGGACAAACTTGCCAACGGAAAGAAAACCCTTCCCCAGCTTGCGGACGAAGTTTTCGCAAAATTGGAGAAGGAGGGGATTCTCGCGCTGACGCCGAAAAACTATGGCGCCGGTCCTGCCGCCTATGTGAGACGGCAGGAGATTCTGGCGTGTCTGGCGAGGTATCGGATGTTGTAAACGTTCAGGTTCACACCTTTATTCATAACACAAGTTAAGGAAGGGACAAAATGTCCCTTCCTAGTCTCACTCATCAAGCATTATTGTTCCTTTTTTCGCTTTTGCTTTCAGCCTAGCCATCTGTTCTCGCTCAATCTCTTGAATACTTTTTTCCGGTTTGGGCAAATCGTCCGGCATCGCGTGCCGTTTCTGCCAAAAGCTGGTTCCACTGTTTGATATCACCGCGGACAACCAGACGCCTTCTGTCCTCGTCTAATTGATTAAAATGGTCGGCAACCTCCTACCGATATGTCTGTATCGCAAAATAGGTCTGCCCTAAAGCAATGACTTCCTTTCTTGGGTCTCCGTTTTGAACAATCAAATAACAGGCGTATCTGGATAATTCATAATCTTTTATTGGTTTGCTCGTTTCGCCGGCATCTACGATTTTGCTGACCTCAGCAAAATCGTCAAACACATCATACCCGCTGTTTTCACAGGCAATCATAGCTCTTTCAATGACCTTGCTGAAGTTTCTCCACTGTGAATATTCCAATGCATCAGAAAGTTCCCTCGCATTCCAAAACTCTGAACCATCATTTCTAATATGCTTAATACTTTCAAATTTTTTATATTCCTTTGTCTTCAATTCTGACATAGAATCAATTTCTCCTGTGCTCCACGGCTTTCTCCAACATCTTCTTGATATATACCCCCGTATAAGATTCTTTGATTCTGGCGACCTCCTCCGGCGTGCCTGTTGCCACCACGGTGCCGCCGCCCTCGCCGCCCTCGGGCCCCATGTCGATGATGTAGTCGGCGGTCTTGATGACGTCAAGGTTGTGCTCGATAACAACCACAGTGTTGCCGCCCTCAGCCAGCTTGTGCAGGATATCCACCAGCTTGTGCACGTCCGCAAAGTGCAGTCCCGTGGTGGGCTCATCGAGAATGTAGATGGTCTTGCCCGTGCTGCGTTTGGACAATTCTGTCGCCAGCTTGATCCGCTGCGCCTCGCCGCCCGAGAGGGTGGTGGAGGGCTGCCCTAGCTTTACATAGGAAAGTCCCACGTCGTTCAATGTCTCTATTTTTCTGCGGATGGAAGGAAGGTTCTCAAAGAAGGGCACCGCCTCCTCAACCGTCATGTCGAGCACATCGAAAATACTTTTTCCCTTGTATTTTACTTCCAGCGTCTCACGGTTGTAACGCTTGCCGCCGCAGACCTCGCAGGGTACATAGACGTCCGGCAGAAAATGCATTTCTATTTTGATAATGCCGTCGCCGCCGCACGCCTCGCAGCGCCCGCCCTTCACGTTAAAGCTGAACCGCCCTTTCTTATAGCCTCTCGCTTTCGCGTCCGGCGTGCCCGCGAACAGGTCGCGGATCTGGTCGAAAACACCGGTGTAAGTTGCCGGGTTGGAGCGGGGCGTTCTGCCGATGGGAGACTGGTCGATGTCGATCACCTTATCGAGCTGGTCAATTCCCGAAATCTTCTTGTGCTTTCCGGGAATGCAGCGCGCCCGGTTTAAATCTCTCGCCAGATGCTTGTAAAGAATCTCGTTGACGAGAGAACTTTTCCCGGAACCCGACACGCCCGTGACGCAGGTCATAATGCCCGTCGGAAATTTAACGTCTATCTTCTTTAAATTATTTTCTTCCGCGCCTTTTACAGTCAGCCAGCCCGTCGGTTTTCTGCGCTTCTTCGGCACAGGGATCTGCAGCTTCCCGCTCAGGTACTGTCCCGTGACGGACTCCTCCACCTGCATGATCTCCTCCGCCGTTCCCTGCGCAACCACCTCGCCGCCGCGGCTGCCCGCGCCCGGTCCGATATCCACGATATGATCTGCCGCCAGCATGGTGTCTTCATCGTGCTCCACCACGAGAAGCGTATTGCCCATATCCCGCAGATTTTTTAACGCCGCAATCAGCTTGTCATTGTCACGCTGGTGCAGACCGATACTGGGCTCGTCGAGAATATAGCAGACGCCCACCAGCCCCGATCCGATCTGGGTCGCCAGACGAATCCGCTGGGACTCGCCGCCGGAAAGAGAACCTGTCGCCCGGGACAGGGACAGATATTCCAGTCCAACCTCCATCAGAAAACCGACGCGCGCACGAATCTCCTTTAAAATGCGCTTACCGATCAGTTCCTGCTGTTTCGTAAGCTGCATATCTCCGATAAAAGCATGGAGCTTCGCAATAGATATGGATGTAATTTCGTATATGTTCTTGTCACACACCGTCACTGCAAGGGACTCTTTTTTCAGGCGCATTCCCTTGCACTCTTTACAGGGAATAATGCGCATAAAACTCTCGTACTCCTGCTTGCTCCAGTCAGAGCCGGTCTCCCGGTAACGGCGTTCCACATTTTTAATCAGTCCTTCAAATGCCACCGGGTAGACACCGCTGCCCCTCTGTCCCTCATAGTGCACGTTCACCTGCTTGTCCGTGCCGTAAAGGATGATGTTCTGCACCTCTTCCGGCAGTTCCTCGAAAGGCGTTTTCAGGCTGAACTTAAATTCCTTCGCAAGCGCCTGCAAAACCGCGTTGGTGAAGCTCCCCTCCGAGCCGCTGGACTGCCATCCCAGAACCGTGATCGCGCCATCCTCCAGGCTTACGCTCTTGTCCGGAATCATCAGATCCACGTCAAATTCCATCTTATAGCCGAGACCGAAGCAGCTCGGACACGCGCCGAAAGGATTGTTGAAGGAGAAGCTTCTCGGCTCAATCTCGCTGATGCTGATGCCGCAGTCCGGACATGCAAAGCTCTGGCTGAACTGCACCGGTTCTCCGCCGATGATGTCCAGAATCATCATGCCCTCGGACAGCGCAAACACATTTTCCACGGAGTCTGTCAGGCGCCGCTCGATACCGCCCTTCACCGCAAGACGATCCACGATGATCTCAATATTATGCTTAAAGTTTTTCTCCAGCTTAAAATCTTCCGCTTCTTCCGTCAGATCATATATATTTCCATCCACGCGCACCCGGATGTAGCCGCTCCGTCTCGCGCGTTCAAAAACCTTCGCGTGCTCGCCCTTGCGTCCGCGCACCACCGGCGCGAGAAGCTGGATTTTCGTGCCCTCCGGCAGAGCCATGACCTGATCCACGATCTGATCCACCGTCTGCTTTTTAATCTCTTTGCCGCAATTCGGACAGTGCGGAATGCCGATGCGGGCGTAAAGCAGGCGGAAATAATCGTAAATTTCCGTCACCGTACCGACCGTGGAACGTGGATTCCGGTTGGTGGATTTCTGGTCGATCGAAATCGCTGGGGAAAGTCCCTCGATCCGTTCCACATCCGGCTTCTCCATCTGCCCTAAAAACTGTCTCGCGTAGGAGGAGAGCGATTCCATATAACGGCGCTGTCCCTCCGCGTAAATTGTGTCGAACGCGAGGGAAGACTTACCGGATCCGGAAAGTCCCGTCAGCACCACAAACTCATTGCGGGGGATATCCAGATCGATTCCTTTTAAGTTATGTTCGTTCGCGCCCCTGATTTTAATGTAATCGCGCGGGCGCATCTTTATCGTATCAGACATATCAATATTCCTCTCTCTATTTATCAAAATCTCTCAACTTTGTTTTCAACTCCACCATCCGGTCACGCAGCTCCGCGGCAGCCTCGAAATTCAAATCCGCGGCGGCGCGTTTCATCTGCTTCTCCACTTCCTTGACCAGTTTTTCCAGCTCCTCCCGGCTCATGGACTCAGGGTCTTTCTCAAAACGCCGCTCCTCCTTCGCGATGGTCTTGGAAATGCTGATCAGATCGCGCACCGCCTTCTGGATCGTCTGCGGCGTGATGCCGTGCTCTTCGTTGTAAGCCTGCTGTATTTTGCGGCGGCGGTTCGTCTCTGTGATGGCGGTATTCATGGAATCCGTCATGTCGTCCGCATACATGATGACGTGTCCTTTGGCGTTTCTCGCCGCTCTTCCTATGGTCTGAATCAGCGAAGTGGCAGATCGCAGGAAGCCCTCCTTGTCGGCGTCCAGTATTGCCACAAGCTGAATCTCCGGGATGTCAAGCCCCTCACGCAGAAGGTTGATGCCCACAAGCACGTCGAAAACGTCAAGACGCATATCGCGGATGATTTCAGCGCGTTCCAGCGTGTCGATATCGGAGTGCAGGTACTTGACACGGACGCCCACGTCATTCATGTAAGCCGTCAGATCTTCCGCCATCCGTTTCGTGAGCGTAGTCACGAGCACCTTGCCCTTGTCCGCCACCACCTTATTGATCTCCGAGATGAGATCGTCGATCTGCCCTTCCACCGGGCGCACATCCACCTCCGGGTCAAGCAGTCCCGTAGGGCGTATGATCTGCTCCGTGCGGAACAGTTCGTGCGCTGCCTCATAGTCCGAGGGCGTCGCCGAAACAAAAAGCATCTGGTCGATGTGGCTCTCAAACTCTTCAAAACAGAGCGGACGGTTGTCCAGCGCGGAGGGCAGGCGGAACCCATAATCCACCAGCGTATTTTTACGGGATCTGTCCCCCGCAAACATCCCGCGTATCTGTGGGATCGTCATGTGCGATTCGTCTATTATGATAAGGAAGTCGTCTTTGAAATAATCCAACAGCGTAAAGGGCGGTTCGCCCTCCGCCATGCCGTTCAAATGCCTCGAATAATTCTCTATCCCGGAGCAAAATCCCGTCTCCCGCAGCATTTCCACGTCAAAGTTCGTCCGCTCCGAAATGCGCTGCGCCTCCAAAAGCATGTCCTCACTTTTAAAATATTTCACACGTTCATCAAGCTCCCGCTCAATCACCTTGCAGGCGGCATTTATCTTCTCCTGCGGCACGACATAGTGGGACGCCGGGAAAATCATCACATGCTCCATAACCGCGTGCACCTGTCCCGTCAGCGGGTCTGCCTCAGTAATCCGGTCAATCTCGTCCCCGAAAAACTCCACGCGGATCAGATAATCCCCGCCCTGTGCCGGACAGATCTCCACCACGTCGCCCCTGACGCGGAAACAGCAGCGCCCAAGATCCATGTCGTTTCGGTCGTATTGCATCTCAATCAGCCCGCGGATCACCTCGTCCCGGTCCTTCGTCATGCCGGGTCGCAGGGACATGCTCATGCCCGCATACTCCTCAGGACTTCCCAGCCCGTAAATGCAGGAGACACTGGCGATCACCACCACATCCCGCCGCTCCGTCAGCGAGGCAGTCGCGGATAGCCGCAGCTTGTCAATCTCGTCGTTAATGGAGGAATCCTTCGCAATGTATGTGTCCGTGGAGGGCACATAAGCCTCCGGCTGATAGTAGTCGTAATAGGACACAAAGTATTCTACCGCGTTTTCCGGAAAAAATTCCTTGAACTCACCGTAAAGCTGCCCCGCCAGCGTCTTATTATGCGCGATCACAAGCGTCGGCTTATTGAGCGCCTGTATGATATTCGCCATGGTAAAAGTCTTCCCGGAACCCGTCACACCGAGAAGCGTCTGAAACTGATTTCCCTTCTTAAATCCCTCCACCAGAGCCTCTATTGCCGCAGGCTGGTCGCCGGTGGGGGCGTATTCCGAAACTAATTTAAAATGATCCATGGATTTCCCTCTGTCTGCAAGTTGTTCGCCGCCATCATGTATATACTATATCAGAAAAAATTTTAAAAGTACATAGCAGAATCGAACTTTTGTTCTTTTTTATCGCTGGCTCCCAGCGGCACATCGAAAGACCGCCCCGGCGCTAAGCCAAAGGCGGTCTTACCCACACTTTACAAATTTCTGCGTAAAACATACCATGGGCAAAACATCAGCTTTCCCCATTCTCCAAGAACCGGATATAGCGCAGTAAATCGCGGCGGTCCTTGGTATTCAACTTCTGGAGATCGAAGACAACATCGTGAATGGTAACATCTCCCAAATACTTTTCACGCAAGTTAGTATTACCCAGATACGCTGTATTTGCGCCCAATAAATAATCGGTGCTCACCTTATAATATTCGGCAAGCTTCGTCACCGCCCAAATAGGTATCTCGCGATGACCGTTTTCATAGTTAGAATAAGTCTGTTGCGATATCCCCAGATATTCTGCAATTACTTTTTGCTTAATATCCCTGTCTTCCCGCAATTCTCTTATCAGCATGCGTAGTTCTTTCATTTCCCCAAAAACTCCCTTCCCATAATGATAAATCTAATACCTCCGTTGTTTTTAATAATATCACACAACATACGGTTGTAGATCAAGAACTACAAAAAGAAGAGAAAAGATTTATTATACAACAAATTAGTGTGTCGCATTTAATGAAAACTATGTATTTAGGAATAAATATGTTTCCTCTTATCGCTGACACTGATCTCCTTTCCAATCTGCACTTCAATTACCTGCAGTGCCGTATCAGCAATAATCGTGTGGGGCGTTCCCGCCTTCATGGTAACCACGTCCCCGGCAGTAACCTCTTTTTCCACACCATCTATAATAGTTCGCCCTTTTCCCTCAATCACGGTCCAGACCTCATCGCGCCGTTCATGACTGTGATAGTTCATCTTGTGTCCGGCATTCAGCGTCACTTTGATGGTCATGCTGCCGTCCTCGATATCAATAACGCGAAAGCTTCCCCATGATTTCTCCGCAAACATAATCTGCTGATCGATCTCGTCTACAAAAGGCTTGATATAGCTCGACTGCGTTTTGTCAGAGACAAGGATTCCCTCCGGGCTTGCAGAGACAACCACATCTTTTAACCCCATGCAGAGCACAGGCACATCCAGTTCATTCACCACGTGCACATTGTCGCAGGCGTCATTCATAATCGCCTTGCCAATGGAAGGGCTTTCCATTGCCTCCGTCAGCGTATTCCATGTGCCCATATCTTTCCACATGCCGCCGAAACGCATCACCTCAATCTGCGGCTCATGTTCTACAACCGCATAGTCAAAACTGATTTTCGTGAGCGTGTCGTACTTTTCACGGAGATTCTTGTAATCCCGAAAATCAATCAGTTCATGGGCGCGTTTCAGCACATATCCCAGACGGAAAGCGAATACGCCGCCGTTCCAGAGCGCCCCCTTTTCCATATAAGTTCTGGCGGTATCCTCGTCCGGCTTTTCCTTAAACATGGCTACCCGGCTGACGTTTCCGCCGTCCTCCGGAATGATATATCCGTACTTCGCGCTGGGATAAGTGGGTTCAATGCCCATCAGAACCAGATTGGCGTCGCTTGCCGCCGCCAGCTCTCCAAGTTTTTTCAGGGACTCAAAATAATCCTGCTCCACATAGGGGTCTACCGGGCAGACCACCACAGACTCCTCCTCGGAAACCCGCTGTACGTCATGAAGGTAAGCCGCCGCCAGCGCAATCGCCGGAAAAGTATCCCTACGGCATGGCTCTACGCTGATCCCCACGTCCGTCCCGATCTGGTTGTGGATTGCCGATACTTGGGACTTCGAGGTGGCAATGGTCACGGTTGCGGACGCATCCACCGAAAAAATCTGACGATAGACCCGCTGCACCATGGACTCGTAACTGCCATCCGCTGTCTTAAAAATCTTGATAAACTGTTTGGAGCGCGTGTCATTGGAAAGGGGCCACAGGCGTTTGCCCGAGCCGCCGGATAGAAGAACTATATTCACAGGAACCTCCGTTTTCATTCGGTTGGAACATACATTATTCAAATAGGTGTCTTTATTATATTGATTTTCCAACATATTGTCAATTTTCCTTTATATAAAGGTAAACGTCAAAACCCCCGCCTTTTCCTAAAACCGTTTTTAGTCCATACTT
>ERZ779637.251-NODE-251-length-39571-cov-9.522092_pt1 | contig 39571 bp, 34 predicted proteins | sample MGYA00514196_ERZ779637 | MGnify/ENA primary metagenome ERZ779637 (study PRJEB29562, sample SAMEA4376700) | mouse gut metagenome | isolation source: Cecum | study: EMG produced TPA metagenomics assembly of the A DSS colitis mouse model was used to assess the...
GATGGTTACACCAGATTTTTTCAATTACTATGAAGGCTTTTATCCCAGAACCTTTTTATATTTTGAAGAGATAATTTTGTACCTGATGTGTCAGGAAAAAAATTTGAAGCAGGTGTACGTTGATGATGCTGAAATATTTCATAAGGTGCATGGGTCATCGGAGGTCAGTTTTGGAAATGATAGAGCCACTATTTCCAAATATTTACTTAAAAGTGAAAAATATGTAATATTGTGGCTTATTAGATATAAAATAATAAGTATTTTTAGGAGGAAATGACTTTATGCTGCCGGCAGAATTGTATCGCGTTATTTCAGACAATAAAAAAATGGAAACGGAACTGAAAATAGAAAATCTTAAAATAGCTATTTTGGTAAACTTATATTACGAAGATCAGGTATCTTTTTGCCGAGCATATTTAGAAAGAATTCCAGTTTATATAGATATATTTATTATATCCTCAAAAGATGAGATTTTGCATGAATTTAGGGAGGAGCGATATCAAAAAGTAAAGAAGGAAAACAGAGGAAGAGATATTAGCGCTTTGCTAATAGCGGCAAAGGATGTGATTTTTCGATATCAATATGTATGTTTTGTACATGACAAGCGAGAGAGAGAACCAGATATCAAAGAGTATGTGAATTTATGGAGAAGAAACTTGTGGGACAATATGCTTCAGTCTGATATATATGTATATAATCTTATTGGCTTGCTTGCAAGTGATTCAAAAATAGGAATGTTTGTACCACTTCCTCCGCATGGGAAATTGAGCAGTGTATGGCTCAATGGTTCTTGGGGAGATAATTATGAAAATATGCGTAACATAGCAGATGAGTTGAATGTTAATGTTGATATATGCAGAGAAGACTATCTTATATCATACAGCACGGTATTTTGGGTTAAAACGCAGGCATTACATAAATTATATTTAAGAGAATGGAAGTATTCGGACTTTCCAGATGAGCCTATGAAGATTGACGGCGAAATTAATCATGCGATAGAAAGGATACTGCAATATATAGTGGAGGATGCCGGATATGAGACAAAAATCAGTTTGTCTTCATCATTTGTGGGAATGTTCCTTGAACAGTTAAGTTCAGAGCTCAAGGAATTGTGGGATCGATTGGATGTAACAATAGGGATTAAAAGTTATAGACAGTTGGATAGTGCTGAACGGATTAAAAAGTTTAGGAAAAAGTACGCTGACATTTATTTATATGGTAACGGCAAAGTGGGAAAAGAGTGCATGAAAATATGTGAAATAATAAATATTGTTCCCATGGGGATTATTGTGACGGATCCAGAGAAAGAATGCAATAGAATATATAATATGCCAATAATTGGGATTGCTGATTTTATTCCATCTAAAGAAACGGGCATCATTATTTCTGTGGGGAAAAAATATCAACTGGAAGTAGAAGAGGAATTAAAAAAGAGAAAGATTGAATCCTATATACTATTTTGAAATTACTGCAAAAACAATGCACTTGTGTGCATTGCCAATTTAAATCACATTGAGGAAATGGAAGAGACAGCCTGGCATTGTCAATTTAAACATATTGAAGCAGTATCGTGTGAGAAACTCATTTTTGCTCTGATATATGAGGAATGAAAATAGGGGGATGAGAGATGATTAAAGTGCTTAATTTTGAGCTGGAAGATTTCTTGAAACAAACATCGGGAAAGAGAATATTCTGCTTCGGCAGCGGGAAATATTTCAGAGAATTTATAGGACATCATCCACAGCTGTCTATCTGCGGGGCGATCGACAATTATCGTCAGGAGGAGACAGTTAGCGTTGAAAACAACAATTATAGAATCTATTCTCTCAGGAGGTTCAGCAGAATATATGATGATGATTGTGTGCTGGTGATCACGGTGCGCGCATTTGAGGAAGTGGTTGATCAGCTAGATGCGGTAGAAAAACTGGACGGAATTCCATGCTTTTTTCCGTTTGTCGAGGAAGATTATTTTAATATCAGTGATGATTTGAGACAGCTTATGAAGAGACAGATAGAAAAGCTGTCTGGGAGATCATATGTTAAGAACCAAAGGTTATCTGGAACGGAGAGGTTAGACGGTCGTTATCAGATTTGGGAATATATGGAGAGATCAAATATCGGAGGGAGTAAGGCACGGACGGATATCAGTGAAATGCTTGCTGAGCGGGGATATCGGATGAAGAAAATTCACTGTTCCGGAAGGACAAGTGTAGGTCTGGCGACGGAGCAGATGTGGAAAGAGTGGGAGGATTTTTATGAGGGTATAGAGGAAAATGCGGTCGTATGTATGCAGCATCCGATACCTGCAAAAGTTGATGCGCCGGTGCAGGTATGGCGACGGATGAAAAAAGAAAAACATACACGCTTTATTGTCATAATACATGAGGTGGAAGGTTTGCGGAAGACTTACTTTGAACCTTACAGGGAAAAAGAGTTCCAATCCATACTTGCAATTGGAGATGTCTTTATTGTACATAACGAGGTTATGCGGCAATATTTCCTTGATCTGGGAATAGAGGAAGAACGGGTCATTTCTCTTGATATATTTGATTATCTTGACTTGCAGGTCAATGTAAAAAAGGAATTTGAGAGAACTGTAACAATTGCGGCGAATCTGGATCTGATCAAAAGCCCATATTTGGTGCGGATAAAGGAACTGGATACTTTGAAGATACATTTGTATGGGCCACATTATACGAAAGAGATTGTAAAGGGGAGTAAAAATATCATTTACCACGGCTCTCTTCCTGCGGAAGCTATTTCGCAGAAGCTGGACAGGGGATTTGGACTGATCTGGGACGGAGACAGTATTGAGACATGCTCAGGCGGAACGGGGGAGTATTTGAAATATAATAATCCTCACAAACTGTCATTGTATCTCTCGTCAGGGTTGCCTGTGATAATATGGAGTCAGGCCGCGGAGTCCCAGTTTGTACTGAAACACGGTGTTGGGTTCTGCGTGGATTCTTTGTATGAGGTGGCTGACAGACTGGAACAGATGAGTGAAGAGCAGTATATGACCTATGTGCAAAAGGCAGAGTTGCTCTCGCCAAAATTGAAAGATGGTTATTATTTTAAGGATGCGCTGGAAAAAGCGGAGGATGTATTATGCCAATTATATCGGTAATTGTGACAGTACATAATGCGGAGAATTATCTCAGGGAATGTTTGGACAGTGTGACAGGGCAGACCTTTTCCGATATTGAAATTCTATGTATGGATGGTGGCAGTAAAGATTCATCGCCGCAGATATTGAAAGAGTATGCCAAGCAGGATGACAGGATACGCATTATCAATGATCCCAATACGAGCTATGGACATAAAATCAATGAAGGCATTCGACAGGCTGGCGGGGAATATATTTCGGTGCTGGAGTCAGACGATATGTATGAACCGTATATGTTGGAACGGTTATATGCTATAGCGGAGAAGTACCATCCGGATTTCGTCAATGCGGATTATCTGGAATTTTGGGAGACAGGCGGCAGGAAATATCGATCAAGGATGCGGATGTATCCGGAACAGGATTATAACAAACTTTTGGAAAGCGGGAAACACCCGGAGGATATGCGTCAGATTTTCCGTTATTGGACGGGGATTTTTAAAAAGGATTTTTTGGTGAGAGAAGATATTATGATGAACGAATCTCCGGGTGCGTCTTTTCAGGATATGTCATTTCGATTTTTGACCAGTGCGCTGGCAAAAACCTGCTATCATCTGGATATGCCGGTTTATCTGTATCGGACAGACAATCCTGCTTCATCGATGGCAGATACGGGGAAGGCTGTCGTCCTGGTAGATGAGTTTGCATTTTTAAAAAGGGAATTGGAGAAGAGGAACATAGAAAACTCTTATTTGTGGAGACATTTTTATGTCTGGAAATACAATGACATTTATGGAAATCTGATTCGCTGTGACGGAGAAGCACGGGAAGCGGTTGCAAGAAGATGTCGGCAGGAATTGGAAGCAGACAGAGAAGTTCTGAAACAGAATGGTAGTAGGGAGCATTCGGAAGTAATTAGAAAGTTTTTAGATCATTCATGGGATAAACTGCAGGAGATAATAGAAGAAGAGTTTCAGGAACAGCAGGAAGGGATTGAGAACAGGGCAGAGTTCTTTTTGCAGATACAGGGTCATCAGATGATAATTTTTGGCTGCGGACAACGTGGACGGGCAGTTCTAGATATGTTTGGCTTTGTACCACAGGATATCTGCTGTCTGACAGATAATAACGAGGCTCTCTGGTATAGTGAAATAGATGGGTATAAAGTTCTGCCCCCAAAGGAAGCGGAAGCGAGTTATCCGCAGGTACGCTACATCGTGGCAAATAGGTTTCACGCACAGGAGATTGTGAAGCAATTGCGTGGAATGGGTATTGAGGAAGAGAGGATATGTATCTATTGATTTTTTAGGGGGAATTGTAATGAACGGGTAGAGAATCACAGAATATTAGCGCCTTGACAATTTCATACTTTACATGAGACTTAGAAACGCCTTTCCTTTACACGTCCAAAATACAAAGTAAAAATGAGGTGTGAAACAAATTCTGGCTCAGGGCATGGAGGACATGGAATGAGGTATTTCAATACAGAAGGACGCTGCAAACCGGAAGAACACTAAATGGTGTGCCGGGATGACAGGCTTAGATAAATTAAGGAAAGATTTGTAGGCAGGAAAAAATATTTTGTCATAAACAAGGGCAGACAGTATGGTAAGACGACAACACTTATGTCTCTGGCGGAATATTTAAAGAAAGACTATATTGTCATCTTTCTGGATTTCCAGTTGATGAGTGCGGCTAACTTTGCAGGCGAACAAAGATAGTAGTGGGAATAAATTCATAAATTGTATGCGTTTAAAAATCTGATGTAAAGTATGAAATCGTCATAGTCTGCATCAGATCTTTTTTATTTCAGAACGGAGGCAAAGATGAGCAGCACAGACCAGACACAGGAACTGATTAACGGAATAAAATGCGGGCTTTTGCAATGGTATGATTTCGAACAAGACGCAAAAGTCCTCTATATCGGGGACAGCAGGGACGCGCTGGCTAAAATGCTTATCGATAAGTCTTTTGCCGTGGTATGCGCACCGGTGGAGCAGTCCTGTAACACGGCATGGACACAGGAGTATAAAGGCGGTTTTGATTATCTGATTGCGGTGGAAGCACTGGAGTGCACAGAAAACCCGGAGCAGGTTTTACAGAACTGGCGAAGCCTTTTGAAAGAGGAGGGCAGGCTGCTACTCGGTATGAACAACCGTTTCGGCATCCGCTACTTCTGTGGGGACCGGGATCCCTATACCGGCCGCAACTTCGACGGGATCGAGGGATATCGAAGAGCGTATGATAAAAAGGAGGATGTGTTCCGTGGCAGATGCTTCAGCAGGAACGAAATGGAAAAAATGCTTAGGGCGGCGGGATGGAACTCTTTCCGATTTTTTTCTGTCCTGCCGGATCTGCAGAATCCCGGTCTGATTTATGCGGAGGACTATCTCCCGAACGAGGATTTGGCAAACCGTTTGTTCCCTACTTATAATTATCCGGATACCGTATTTTTGGAGGAGGCGCCTCTGTATGAGAGCTTGGAGAACGACGGCCTGTTTCACAAACTGGCGAATGCGTGGCTGATTGAATGCGGGTCAAAGGAAGCGTTATGTGATGTATTGCATGTGACCTGCTCCATGGAGCGGGGGAGGGAGAGCGCGCTCTGCACGGTGGTTCGCAGAAGGGGGATTGTGGAGAAACGGGCGGTTTACCCGGAGGGCGAAGCACGGCTTGAAAAGCTGGCGGCCCATGCGAAGGAACTGAAGGAGCGCGGCATTCCCGTGGTAGATACGAAGCTGGAGGGCGGCGTCTGTCAAATGCCGCTGATACAGGCGGAGGTGGGGCAGGTTTATCTCAAGAAGCTGCTTCGTACAGACAGAGAACGTTTTTTGCAGGAGATGGATCATTTTCGGGATCTGATTTTGCGGTCCTCTGCTATTGTGGAATCCGATCAGGGGGATGGAGAGGGCGCCATTCTGCGTAAGGGCTATGTTGATATGGTGCCGCTCAACAGCTTTTACATAGACGGGGAGTTTGTTTTTTATGACCAGGAGTTTTGTGAGGAAAACTATCCGGCCAACGCAATTATTTCCCGGATGGTTGGCACATTTTATGCAGGAAATGTGGAATTGATGAAGATTCTGCCGGTGGAGGAATTGTACGAAAGATACGGATTGACAAAATATCGGGAGCGCTGGCAGAGGATGGAAGGGGAATTCCTGAGGGATTTAAGAAAGGAAAGGGAGCTGCGGATCTATCATGAGGCGTGCAGGGGCAACGTGGAGACGATCTATGCAAACAGGCAGCGGATGAATTTTTCCACGGACGAGTATCAGCGGCTTTTCGTAGATATTTTCCGCAATGTGGAGGGAAGAAAACTGATTCTGTTTGGGTCAGGTCATTTTACGAAAAAATTTTTGGCAATGTACGGGCAGGATTATCCCGTCTATGCGATTGTTGACAATAACGAGCATAAATGGGGGCAGGAGCTGGAAGGCATCGGGATTTGTTCACCGGCGATTTTTGAAGAACTGCCAAGCGGGGAGTATAAGGTTCTGATCTGCATCAAAAATTACCTGTCGGTGGTACGGCAGCTAGAAGAGCTGGGTGTGAAAGAGTATGGCATTTTCGATGCCGGGAAGGACTATCCGAGGAAGAGAAAGCCTATTGCGCAGACACAGATGCAAATAGCGCAGACTGAGCGGAAAAGGTATCATACGGGCTATATTTCCGGCGTGTTCGACCTGTTCCATGTGGGACACCTAAACATGTTTAAGCGGGCCAAGGAACAGTGTGAGTATCTGATTGTGGGGGTGGTTTCCGATGAGGGTGTGCGCAAATATAAGGAGGTGGAGCCCTTTGTCCCATATGAGGAGAGGGCGGAGATGGTGCGCTCCTGCCGCTATGTTGACGAGGTGGTGAAGATTCCGCTTGAGTTTCGCGGTGTCAGGGAGGCATACCAGATGTATCACTTTGACTGCCAATTTTCGGGAAGCGATTACAAGAATAATCCGGACTGGCTGGCGGACAAAGAGTTTCTGGAAAAACACGGGTCGGATATGGTATTTTTTCCTTATACGGAGAGCACCAGCTCCAGCAAGCTGAAGCAGCTGATTGAGAAGCGGCTGTGCTGAGGTCGGTAAGGCGGCATCGCGAGAAAAATATGCGGAGGAAAGAACATTGAATATCATTTGTGCGCCACAGGGCATTGTGGACAGGAATCATCCGGGACAGGGAATCGGAGATATTTCGCAGGCAGGATTTGATTGTGTGCTGTTAGATTTGTCTTTATTCTGTACGCCGGATGCTATGGAGAAGCTCGGGGAACCGATGCAGAATACGGGAGCGTTACGGCAGACGGCTTTTTTGTGTGAACATCCGGAAGAATTATATGACAGCTTGGGACCATTGCTGGAACAGTGCAGGAGACGAAATGTGCGTTATACAACGGTCAGGGCTCCCTATCTGCGCCGGGATACAATACGCAGCGATTCGGAGACGTTTATAACGCGGCTGGCGGAGGAAAGCACTGCAATCTGCGGGCGGACCGGTTGTCGTTATCTGATTGTCAGACCTTTATCGGCAGGGATACCTTCGGAAAATCTTTGGGAGCGGAACCGCGCATTTTATCTGGATTTGGCGGAGCGTGCAAAAAAATATGATATGCAGATTTTGTTGGAGAACCAGTGCAGGGATTATAACGGGCATTTGCTGCGCGGTCTGTGCGCCGACAGCGGACAGGCGGTTCAGTGGATAGACGCGCTCAATGAGGCGGCGGGTGAAGAGCGGTTTGGCTACTGCATGGATGTGGGTGTATGCAATATTTGCGGGCAGAATATGTATGATTTTATTCTGGCTCTGGAGAAGCGTCTGAAAACGGTGATTCTGCGCGATTGCGATGGAAACAATGAGAGCGCGCTGCTGCCGTTTACTGCGGTGAAACGGGGAGAATCCCGGACAGATTGGCTGAATCTGATCAGGGGTCTGCGTGAAATCGGATTCGACGGAGAACTGATTATGGATATGTATGACACGGCATCGGCATTTTCACCAATTCTGCGGCCGGAGCTTTTGAAGATGGCAAAATCAGTGGCGGCATATTTTAAGTGGCAGATCGGGATGGAAAATCTGTTGAAAAAATATTCGTCCAGAGTGCTGTTTGGAGCGGGCAATATGTGCCGGGCATACATGAAGTGTTACGGGGAAAAATATCCGCCGCTGTTTACCTGCGATAATAATGAAACACTGTGGGGGAGTGTATTTGAGGGGCTGGAGGTAAAAGAGCCGCGGTGTCTGATGAATCTGCCTTCAGATTGCGCAATCTTTATCTGCAATATTTATTACAGGGAAATCGAGGCACAGCTGCGGCAGATGGGTGTGGAAAATCCGGTCGAGTTTTTTAACGATGAGTATATGCCGACGTTTCACTTTGACAGAATAGAACGCGACTGAGAGAAGCAGGACGTAAAGGCAGTGGAAATGCGGAAAGCCCCAACGAGCGTAAAATGACATGCGAGAGACGCATGCTGGTAGGCGGATATGAAAAGGGAGGACGGAAATGCTTCAAAGAGGAGTGCAGACGGAAAATATAGTAAATGACGAACATCCGGAGGAGGGATTTGCGATGCTTGCAAGGGCGGGCTTTTCCTGTGCGGATTTCAGCCTGAACGGATATCTGAAAAATACGGATATCTATCGGTCGCGGCTCAATCGTTTTTTCGATCAATCGGTGGCAGAGCTTGAACGGTTCTTTGCACCGCATAAGCAGGGCGCGCAGGCGGCCGGAATCCGGATCAACCAGATGCATATGCCCTATCCGATTTATGTGCCGACCGCCGATGAGGGGATTAATACCTATCTGCGGGCGGAAGTGGCGCGCAAGAGTATGGCGGTCTGCGCTTTTCTGGAATGTCCGTATATCGTAGTACATGGAATGAAGCTGGCAAAATATCTGGGTTCTGAGGAGGAGGAATGGAAGCGGACGGAAGCATTTCTGGAATCGCTTGTGCCGACGGCAAAGGAGTTGGGAATCACGCTCTGCGTGGAAAACTTGTATGAGAGTGTGGGAGGACATCTGGTGGAAGGACCATGCTGCGATGCGCAAAAGGCTGCGGAGCGGATTGACCGGTTTAATGAGAGGTACCATGCGGAGGTGCTGGGTTTTTGCTTTGATACGGGACATGCGAATCTTGTGGGAATTGATTTTGAGCATTTTATCACTACATTAGGAGAGCGCATAAAGGTCTTACATATCCATGACAATGACGGAATCGGCGACTTGCACCAGATTCCGTATACGTTTGCAAAGGTGCGGGAGAACAAATCTTCCACCGATTGGGACGGTTTCCTTCGGGGGCTTCGAAGGATCGGTTATCAGGGGACGCTGAGCTTTGAAACAGCGCCGGTACTCACGGCATTTCCGGAAGTGATGAAAGCGGATGTGCTGGCGTTTATCGGGAGAATCGGAGAATATTTTTCTTCCGGATTGAGCGTGGGATGAAAAAACCGCTTGACAGAATAAGAGCATGCCGCTAGCATTTGGTATAAGAATCGGTATGAAAGCGGGTAACTAAGATGACAAACAAAGAAATCCTCCAAATTGCAATGGAACAGTCCGCTCTGGACATTAACTGCAATGCGGAGGACTTTTTATGCGAAGGGCCGGTCATTGTAAAATCCGGCGTGGGTTCGAAGGCGCGGAAATACTATAAGGAGCCGATTGCCTGCAATCTGGTGTCCTACGGAAATAACATTGTGGCGTCTGTGCGGGATGAATACAGGGAAATTGTGGGGGAATACCTCGAAAAATTTGAATTTTATCACTGTTTTGAGACACCAAATCTCCATTGGCTGAATGAGAGAATGCAGCCTCTGGGACAGAAAGTGTGCTTTATGGCGGAGTATTATCTTCCCGACGTGGAAAAGCTGCGTGCCCTGCCGTGCGGCTATGAGCTGCGGATGCTGGAACAGGCTGATTTTCGAAACTTATATCAGCCGGAATGGGGGAATGCGCTCTGCGAGGACAGGAAGGAACTGGATGTTCTGGGGATCGGCGCCTATGACGGTGAAAAGCTTGTGGGGCTGGCGGGGTGTTCCGCAGACTGCGAAGCCATGTGGCAGATCGGGGTGGACGTGCTGCCGGCGTACAGGAGGCAGGGTGTCGCGTCTGCGCTGACAAGCGGCCTTGCCATGAAAATTCTGGAGAGGGGCAGGGTTCCCTTTTACTGTTCGGCGTGGTCCAATATCCGCTCGGTGCGGAATGCGGTGAAGAGCGGATTTATTCCCGCGTGGGTGGAGATGACGGTGAAGCCGGAAAGCGTGGTGGAGGAGCTGAACCATAAATTCTCTGAAGAGCAATTTATTCAGCCGCGAGTTTGCGCCGGAGTCACAAACTCGGAACCGCAGGCGAGAATTTGAAATTCTCGACGCGTGCCTTCGCAAAAAGGCTCCGGCATGGAGGAAAAATGAGGAAATGCCTGTGGATAGTTAAAACAGGAGAATGAGTGAAAGAGACGGGGATATATCACTATGAAAAGGAAGAGGCAGAGAAACAGAAGGATAATGGCAGGAACTTTCCTTTGTGCAGTGACGGCGCTTTTCGCAGCCTGCGGTGCGGGGAATGGCGCTGGGCAAAGCGTGCAGACTGCAAAGACAGGACAGGCGGAAAGGGCAGAGGAAGAGACAGAAACGGAACAATCGGCAATGACGGAGACGCCGGGGGATACGTCGGGAGAGGAGGCGGATGTATCGGCGGAGGATGTAGAGTCTGCGGCTGCCAGCGGACAGGATGGGAATGCGAATTCGGAGACTGGGGAAAACGCAGCTCCCACCGAGATGCCAGAGAAACTCTGTCAGGCGAAAATCAGGCATTACTATGGCGGCATACTGTCACAGGTCATGGCGGTGTATCAGCTTCCCGACATGGAACTGGGAGTCGGGGTCTGGGGGAAAGATACGCTTGACGCGGGAGAGATGGCAGAGAACTGCTTTGCGGTGGCGGATGTCGATCAGGACGGCAGGGAGGAGCTGCTGGTCAGATGGACGACGACAACTACGGCAGGCAGTCTTGAGGTGGTGTATGATTATAACCCGGTTAGCGGTGAATTGAAGAATGAATTTTGTGCGTATCCTTTGCTTACCTATTACGATAACGGTGTCATCAAGGCGGGATGGTCCCATAATCAGGTGCCGCCTGCGGAGTTCTGGCCCTGTACGTTTTACCAATTTGAGCCGGAGGAAAACTCCTATGTGGAAATCGGCTCTCTGAGAGCGTGGGATGACATTGGAGAAGAATGGGATTTTCCGACAGAACGGGATGTGGACGGGGATGGAACCGTGTACGAAATGGTAAAGGCAGGAGAAGAATATTCAGATTATGATTCTGATTATGAGGGATTCCAATTTAATCAGGTGGATGTAGACGAATGGCTGGGCGGATTTATGGAGGGCGCGCAGGAAATTCCTCTTGTGTATTATCCGATGAAACATGAATCTTTCGCAGATTTCACACCTGCTTATCTGAGGATGCTAGCGGCGGAAGCGGGCAAGGAGCGGACGGATACGGCATCTGATTTGGGGCTGTTCATTCTCAAGGAGGAGTATTTTCTGGATGCGGCGCAGACGTTGCTTTCGGAAAAATACGGGGTTGTGATGGAACAGCCGGATCCGGCTTTCGAGGAGTGGACGGTGGGCTCGAAGGATGGAAAAGAGTTGTTTTCCTTTGAAGCGTTGAATGCGGGACATATCGGCTACAAAGGGGAAAGGTTTGAGGATGTGACGATCTTCGGCATCTATCCGGGAATGCGTGTGGATAGTGCATGGGAGAAATTGCAGGCTTATGGGTTTTATGCGTCCTCCTACGCGGAGGTGGAGAACTGCCTCATTACCGGAGAGGGCTTCGGCAATATCAGCATCTGGTTTTCCGCGGAGGACAATGTGGTGACGGATATTACGGTGGGACCTTACTGCGCGTTTGCGGGGTGAGGAGGGTTTGCCGTGAAATATTTTGTGATAGGGGTTGTAATATTCGTACGTCTTGCATATAATAAAAATGTGATTAATACACACGAAAATATGTATAAAAGTGTGATTAAATTCACATAAATAACAATAAAAGTGTGAGAATGCGAATATGGAACGATTTGTTTTGAAAAAACTAGTGGATTGGAAGGAGTCGCCCTACCGCAAACCCTTGATCTTAAAGGGGGTAAGGCAGGTAGGTAAGACTTGGGTACTCAAGGAATTTGGCAGGCGTTATTATGAAAATACAGCCTACTTTAATTTTGATGAAAACGAAGAATATAGGCAGTTTTTTGAGACGACCAAGGATGCAGACCGTATTTTGCAGAACCTGATGCTTATCAGCGGGCAGAAGATTGTGCCGGAAAAGACGCTCATTATCTTCGACGAAGTGCAGGACTGCCCCAAGGTGATCAATTCCATGAAGTATTTTTGCGAGAATGCGCCGCAGTATCACATTGCCTGTGCCGGTTCGCTGCTGGGGATTGCGCTGTCGAAACCGTCCTCATTTCCTGTGGGAAAGGTCAATTTTATGCAGATTGACCCAATGACCTTCACAGAATTTTTGCTTGCCAATGGAGATGAAAACCTTGCTGGTTATCTGGAAAGTGTAGACACCATTGAGCCGATTCCAGATGCCTTTTTCAATCCGCTCTGTGAGAAATTGAAGATGTATTATGTTACTGGCGGTATGCCCGAACCGGTACTCATGTGGACCCAGGCACGGGATGTCTCCGCCATGCAGGAAGCCTTGTCCGGGATTATCAGCGCTTATGAGCGTGACTTTGCCAAGCACCCAGACATCAGTGAGTTTCCGAAGATATCTATAATCTGGAAGTCCGTGCCGTCCCAGCTTGCAAGGGAGAATAAAAAGTTTCTCTATAAAGTTGTCAAGGAAGGTGCAAGGGCTCGTGAATACGAGGATGCTCTACAGTGGCTGGTGGATGCGAGGCTGGTGCATAAGATTTACCGCAGTACTGCGCCCGGTCTGCCGGTGGCAGCTTATGATGACTTGTCCGCATTTAAAATTTATCTGGTGGATGTGGGACTGCTCCGTCGTCTGGCACAACTGGCGCCCACCGCTTTCGGAGAGGGAAACCGCTTGTTCACGGAGTTTAAAGGCGCACTGACTGAGAACTTTGTATTGCAGACCTTGCTCACACAGTTTGAAGTGATCCCTCGGTACTGGAGCAGGAACAATCCTCCCTATGAGGTGGATTTTCTGATTCAGCGGGAGAATGATATTTTTCCTATTGAAGTTAAATCGGATGTCAACACGACCAGCAAGAGCCTGAAAAAATTCAAGGAGCTGTTTCCAGATCAGGTCAGGCTCCGGGTGCGGTTCTCTCTGGATAATTTGAAGCTGGATGGCGATGTGTTGAACATTCCGCTGTTTATGGCTGACCAGACGGACCGACTGATAGGATTGGCGCTGGAGCAGCGGTGAGCCGGGGAGGGATAGTATCATCCGACAGGAAAAATTTAAAATATATTTGTTGCAAAATATAACATAAGCACAAGCGCTGTGCCAAGCACTGCCCAAAGGAAGCCGTTTGCCGGGAAATTGTCCCTCACAGACGGTTTTTCTTCTACCGGCGGCGCAGTGACAGCGGGTTGCGGTTGCGTGCTACCAACTATGGTTTGCATTTTCGCAACCAAAGGCAGTCTGGCTTTTTTTATGCTTTGGAATTTTGCGGGAAACAAATGTATATATAGTTGATAGGAAAAGTATGTATTGCCTGTTCCGCTTTTTTCTGTTATACTGATTCAAGTAAAAGAGAAGACGGAGGAAAAGGCGATGGCAAAAGAAATCGGAACGAGATGCATTCATCTGGAGGAAGAGGGGTCAAACCACTATGGGGCGATCAGCTTTCCTATCTACCAGACGGCGACCTTCGCGCATCCGGGAGTGGGGCAGAGTACGGGCTATGATTACAGCCGGGTGCAGAATCCCACGAGGGAGCAGTTGGAAAAGGTGGTGGCGTCGTTAGAAAACGGGATTGACGCGCTGGCGCTTTCTTCCGGAATGGCGGCAATTACTTTAATGATGGAGCTGTTTTCCCCGGGCGATCATCTGATCGTGGATGCGGATTTGTACGGCGGAAGCGTGCGCCTGTTTGAGCAGATTTCAAAGAAGAACGGTATTTCCTTTACGAGCATCGACTGCTGCTGTGAAGAGATAGAGGGACATATCAGGGAAAACACGAAAGCGATTTACATAGAGACGCCAACCAATCCGATGATGCATGTGACGGACATTGCAAAGACGGCGGAGATTGCGAAACGGCATGGACTGCTTTTACTTGTGGACAATACGTTTTTGTCACCTTATTTCCAGAATCCCCTCGAGCTGGGGGCGAACCTTGTGATCCACAGCGGCACGAAGTTTCTGGGCGGGCATAACGACGCGCTGGCGGGTTTTCTTGTGACAAACAGGAAAGAACTCAGCGAGAGGCTGCGCTTTTTATATAAAACGACAGGGGCTGTTCTGCCGCCTTTCGACAGCTGGCTTATTCTCCGAGGAATCAAGACGCTGGGCATCCGCATGGAGAGAGCGCAGGAAAATGCGATGGCGATTGCGGAGTGGCTGAAGGGACAGAAAATGGTCACGGATGTGATTTATCCGGGGCTTGCGGAACATCCGGGGTATGAGGTGATGAAACGGCAGGCGAGAGGTTTCGGCGCGATGCTGACTTTCCGGGTGGAGAGCAGGGAGTTTGCGCTTGCCATTCTGGAAAAGGTGAAGCTGATTCAATATGCGGAGAGCCTTGGCGGGGTGGAAACGCTGATTACTTATCCGACGACCCAGACCCATGCCGATGTGCCGAAGGAGCTTCGGGAGAAGAACGGGATTACGGAGAGCACGCTGCGCATGTCGGTGGGAATCGAGGATGTGAAGGATCTGCTGGACGAGCTGGAGAGGGTTTTTGAAGATATCAAAAAGGAAATGAAGCATTGAGCAGCCCTGAAAACCGGAGGAAAGAGCCAGGCAAAGCCTATCGGGAGAGGGAACAGAACAAAGCGTAAAAACGGAGAAGAGTAAGAAAGATTGGGGAGAGAAACTTATAGACGTAGAAAGGAACGAAAGATGGCGGAGAGAAATTTAGATTTTGACAGCGTGATAGAGAGAAGAAATACCCGGTCGTTAAAATATGATTTCGCGGCGGAGCGGGGGATGTCGGAGGATATCCTGCCGTTGTGGGTGGCGGACATGGACTTTAAAACGTCATCTTACATAGAGGATGCGCTTGCCGAACGGGTGAGGGAAGGTATTTTCGGTTACAGCGAGGTGAAGACACCCTATTTTGAGATCGTGCGCGACTGGATGGTAAGGCGGCACGGCTGGCAGCCGCGGGAGGAGTGGCTTGTGAAAACGCCGGGCGTGGTGACGGCGCTTGCCATGGCGGTAAAGGCGTACACGGAGCCGGGGGATGCGGTGCTGATTCAGCTTCCGGTATATTATCCTTTCACGGAAGTGATAGAGGACAACAGGCGGCGCGTGGTGAGCAACACGCTTTATCGGGGGGAGGATAACCGCTATCATATGGATTTTGAAGATTTTGAGCAGAAGATTATCCAAAACGGGGTAAAACTGTTCCTTCTCTGCAATCCCCACAATCCCGTAGGGCGGGTGTGGACAAAGGAAGAGCTGACCCGGCTGGGCGATATCTGCGTGAAGCATGATGTGATTGTGGTAAGCGATGAAATTCATGAGGATTTTGTGTTTGAGGGAAAGCATCAGGTATTTGCGGGGTTGAAAAAGGAGTACGAAGCGCATTGTATCATATGCACTTCCCCCAGCAAGACCTTTAATCTGGCTACGATGGTGTTATCGAATATTTTTATCCCCGACCGGGACTTGCGGAAACGTTTCCGAAAACAGCTTGACGCGGCGGGCATCAGCCAGCTTGGGGTGATGGGGCTGATTGCCTGCGAGACGGCTTACAGCAAGGGCGAGGAGTGGTATCTGGCAATGCTTGCGTATGTCCGCGGCAATATTGCCTTTGTGAAGAAATATGTGGCGGAAAACCTGCCCGGCGTGACGATGACAGCGCATGAGGGAACTTATCTGCTTTGGCTGGATTTTTCGGGGACAGGCTTGTCGGATGCGGAAATAGCGGATAGAATCGTGCATAAGGCAAAGTTGTGGCTGGACGGCGGCGCGATGTTCGGGGAGAGCGGCAGAGGGTTTCAGAGAATCAATGTGGCGTGCCCGAGAAGCATACTGGAAGAGGCAATGGAGAGATTGAAGGAGGCGTTTCAGGGAACATGCGGATAGCTATTTGTGACGATGACGCAGATTTTACGGAGAAAATGCGGACGCTGGTGGAGGACGGGTTTGCCGTGTACGGGGAGGAGCCGGATATTTCCGCATATCAGGACGGGGCAGCATTTTGTTCTGATGAAGCGGAATATGACGCCGTATTTCTGGATATTGACATGCCGCAGGTGAACGGTTTTGACATTGCCGAACAGATGAACAGGAAGGGAAAGGTGTTTATTATCTTTGTAACCATGCACGATGAACTCGTGTATTCCTCGATTCGTTTTCAGCCTTTCCGCTTTATCAGGAAGTCTCATTTGACGGAGGAACTTCCTGAGGTTTTAAAGGAGCTGCACAGCGCTGTGTGTAAACGGAGAGCAGGGCAGAAATTTGCTTTTCGGACGAGAGAGGGAACGGTTTTTCTGGATGTGGGAAGCATTACTTATATTGAAATTTACGGGCACTGGCTTCATGTCCGCGTGGAAGACGGCAGAGAGGTGGAGTGTTACGGAAGTCTTTTGAAGCTGGAGAAGGAGCTTGCGCCTTTTGCATTTATACGCACCCACAAAAGCTATCTGGTAAATTGTAAATATATCTATGCGATTGAAAAGGGGCAGTGTATTTTAGATGACGGGACAAAAATATTGTTAAGCCGCCACAGGGCGGAGGAAGTCAAGGCTGCATTCAAAAATTATTTGCGGAGCGAATTATGATATGGTTGTCGAATGGATTGCTTCTTTTGCGGAATCAACTATGGTTGTGGGATTGTGCAATCGGTGTTTGGAATTGAAAAGCAAACGTTTTCGCCTGCTGAAATATCTGGGATTTCTCCTTGTCCTGTCTGTGGAAAATATCATAGGCACTGTGGAGATAGACACACATTATAGCGCTGATATTATTTTGACCGGAATAATCGGCATTTATGTATTTTGGTTTCTGGACGGCAGGCTTTATGAGAAGATTTTGATCACGATTTTTCCGGCGATTACGATTCTTCCAATCAATCTGATTATTCTGAATATGTTCCGTACCCTGTCGGGAGAGTTTGTGACGGATATCATCAGACCGGGCGGGAGGGCGCGGATTTCGGTGCTGCTATTCAGCAAGATTGCTTTTTTCCTTGTGTGCGAATTTATGGTGTTTATGAGAAAACACCGCTGGAGAGAACTGAACGGTTTCCGGTGGGGCATCCAGCTGTCCTGTTTCCTCATCACCTATCTGATTGGCTGGCTGCTCTTTACGATGTCCATAGAAAATGATAAGATGCCGGAGTACTTGACGGTGAGTATCCTGATTGCCGTTATGAATATCCTGATTTATGTGCTGCTTGACAGAATGCAGCGCGACGCCGCTCTCCGGGAAGAGTACCGGATTTCGGATATTAGTCTGGCAGCGCAGGAAGAGCGGATTGCCGAGGCGAGGGAGCAGTACGCAAAGATGCAGACGCTTCGGCATGATATGCGCCATTATCTTACGGCGGCAGCAGGGCTTTTGTCTGAGGGAAAGGCGGAGGATGCCAGAACGTATATCGAGAATGTGCTGGATGAACAGGTGAACCGGACGGTTGTGGGAATAGATACGGAAAATGTGGTGGTGGATGCGGTAATCAATCATCGGATTGCGCTCTGTCAGCAGGAACAGATTGAAATGAAGTGCCTGATTGATGAAAATTCGTGGGCGGTGACGGATACGGACATGAGCGTGCTTCTGTCTAACCTTTTGGATAACGCCATATATGGGTGCAGGGGAGCGGAAAATCCGCAGATTGAGCTTGTCATAGGAACGAGAAAGGCTTTCACTTATATTGTCGTGAAAAACAGCATAGCCGCGCCTGTTCTGGAAAAGAATCCGCATCTGCGGACGGATAAGGAAGATCGGACGAAACACGGATTCGGCGTTTTGTCTATACGGAGAATTGCGGAGAAATACAGGGGGAGTGTGGAATTCCGGGAGGAGAAAAATACGTTTATTGCGGAGGTATGGCTGGAGAATACAACCTGCCGTTTATGATGGATATGTGCCGTTTATGCGGAAAGCGTTGTGAAATAGGATGCCCTTTTCTATAATGAGTGCAAAGAAATTGTGACAGTGCAAATGATTTAAGGAGATTACGGAGTATTTTTTACTCAAAAAAGGTGTACGGACACTTGGACTTTTAGGGAGAGGGAGTGGAAACATGCGGTATATCAAGGGAAAAAGAGCAGCGGCAGCAACGGTTTGTCTCATGATGATTTTAGGGGTGATGCTGTGCGGCTGTTATGAACAGGCTTCCCGTCCGCTTGTGAAGCTTTCCGTCTGGTGGAGCGATGATGGAGACAGGGAGCTTGTAGCGGAAATCATAGAAGAGTTTAAGATGGAGCATGAAAAGGAGGCTCTCTTTGAGATTACGGTCAGCAGGGAGAGTGTAATGAATTTAAGAGGCACTGTATTGGCGAATCCGGAGGCAGCTGCGGATATTTTTATGTTTGCGGACGATCAGTTTGACGCGCTTAAGAATGCGGGTGCACTTTTGGAGATTTCGGAGAATACGGATCGGGTGATTCTGGAAAACGGCGGGAGAGAAAACGGTGCCTGCCGTTGTGCCATGTATGAGGATAAGCTGTATGCGTATCCGCTGACAATGGGGAACGGTTATTTTTTGTACTATAATTCGGCTTATTTTGATGAGGAGGATATTAAGAGTCTGGATCGGATACTGGATAAGGCGGCGGCAAACGGCAGAAAAATGACGATTGATTTTTCCAGCGGCTGGTACATATATTCCTTTTTCAAGGGCGCTGGTTTTACACTGGAGATGAATGAGGACGGGCTGACAAGCACATGCAACTGGAACGCCGTAGATACGCCCTATAGAGGTGTGGATGTGGCGGAGACGATGCTTCGGACAGCCACGCATGAAGGATTTGTCAGCTGCGACGATCAGGGATTTCAGGACGGAGTAAAAAACGGAACGATCATTGCGGGAATCAACGGTCCGTGGAATGCGGAGATGGTCAGACAGGCATGGGGTAATGATTTCGCTGCAGCCAGACTTCCCGCCTGTACGATAGCGGGAGATTCCGTGCAGATGTGCAGCTTTTCGGGTTATAAGCTGGTGGGTATCAATCCCCATTCCGAAAACAGTGAGTGGGCAATGAAGCTGGCGGAAAAACTGACCAGTGAAGAAATGCAGCGCAGGAGATTTGAAATGGTTGGGGAATGCCCGTCCAATGTGAATGCGGCGGTTTCAAAAGAGGTGCAGGATTCCCCGGCGGTGGCGGCTCTGCTGGCGCAGTCGGAATACGCCTATGCGCAGCGGGTTGCGGAAAGCTACTGGCATGCATCGTACATTTTCGGCATTACCATGGCGGGCGGTAATTCCGACCATCAGGATTTGCAGACGCTGCTTGACCAAATGACAAGGGAGATTACCGGGGAAAATGAAACTGATTGAAAGAATACCCATTCAGATGCTAATTTTGAATTTGACTGCAGGCATCGTGTGTATTACCGGTATGCTTGTGATGAACTATCATCTGGATAAGATTGTAAAGAATTATGAGCAGAATACGGAGACCTGCATGAAGGAGCGGCTTATCATGTCCGACCTCTGCAGGCTGATGGGCAGGCATCATATCATTGTTTCATGGCATACGCTGACGGAGCTGTCCGAAGAAAAGAACGCTTATGAGGGGAAAGCCGGGAATCTGCAGAGTGAAATCATGGGCAGACTGGAGGAAATGAACGGGCATTCTTTTACGGATGAAAAGGAGCAGTTATTTCATACGGTATATTCCAACGCGGTCAGTTATTTTGCAAATGCGGAGAATGTTTTCCAGATGAGCCGCGAGGGGAACAGTGAGACGGCAAGATACTATGTGACATCTTATCTGGCGGATTTTATTGACGAGATTACGGAAGATATTGACACGATGGACGGCTATGTGGCGGCGGAAATGGCGGAGACCGACCGTGAGATGACAGGCAGGATACGGGCGGCGGAGATTGGCGAACGGATTTGCATTTGCTGCATCATTATCGTGACGGCGGTCTGTATGATGCTTTGTGTCGGCATTACGTCCAGATTGGAGAAATATAAGAATCAGCTGGAGAAGGAAAATGAGCGTAAAACACAGGCGCTGATCCATCATAACCGCAAGATGCTTTCCATTCAGGAAAACGCCATCATCGGTATGGCGGATTTGATTGAAAACCGCGATCAGGATACAGGGGAGCATGTGAAACGAACCAGCAGATATGTAGAGCTTCTGGCAAGGGCTGCGCAGAGGGAAGGGTATTGCAGTCAGTTGTTGTCGGATGATTATGTGGAGCTTTTAGTCAAGGCGGCGCCTTTACATGATATCGGAAAGATTGCGGTGTCGGATACAATCCTTCAGAAGCCCGGCAAGCTTACGGCGGAGGAATTTGAAGCTATGAAAGAGCATACCGCGGCGGGCGGGCGCATCGTGGCGGAAGTTTTGAAAGGAATTGAAGAGAAAGGATATATCGACATTGCATCTCAGGTGGCGGCGTGCCATCATGAGAAATGGGACGGCAGCGGTTATCCCAATGGACTGCAGGGGAAAGAAATTCCGATTGGCGCAAGAATTATGGCTGTTGCCGATGTGTTTGACGCGCTGGTTTCCAAACGCTGTTACAAGGAGCCTATGTCGGTGGACAGGGCATTTGATGTAATTCGGGAATCAGGTGGCAGTCATTTTGATCCTGAGCTTGCCGGTATTTTCTGTAAAATTAAAAATGAGGTAGAGGAGGTACTGTACTGTACTGTGGACAGAACAGTCTTGACAACATGGAGCGGAAATTTTTATAATGGGAGCGAGGAGGTATCGATATGAAAAGCATACGTACAAAAATTACCTTGTGTCTCATTTTAACTGTTTTGGCAGGTCTGGTGGCGTCCGGCTCTTCCAGCATTGTGCTCAACTACAACAACACCATGACGACGGTGGAGCAGATGATGAGCGAAACCGCGGTTCTGGCGGCGGGACGAGCCCAGCAGGAGCTGGCGTCCTACAAAAATGTGGTTATGGAGGTTGGGCATATTCCGCAGCTTGCCGATTCCGGCGTTTCGGTGGAGGAAAAGCAGGCCATCATGGATGAACGTATCGCCATGCACGGTTTCCAGCGGGGTAACATCATCGGTGCGGACGGTATCAGTATCTTTGACGGCAAAGATTATTCCGACCGGGAGTATGTGCGTCAGGCTCTGCAGGGAAATATCTATGTGTCTGAGCCGCTAATCAGCAAGATTACCGGGCAGTTGTCTATTATGGTTGCGGCGCCTATTTATGCAGAGGAAAATTATGGCGCATCCATCGTGGGCGTGGTTTATTTTGTGCCGCAGGAGACGTTTTTGAATGATATTGTGACAGCCATCCAAATCGGTGAGAACAGCCGGGCGTACATGATTAACAAGACCGGCGATACGATCGCGGATATTACGCTTGAGACGATCACTGTCCAGAACATTGAGGCGGAGGCGCAGAGCGACCAGTCGCTGCAGGAGCTGGCAGCGATCCATAGTGAGATGCGTCAGGGGAAAAACGGATTTGGCACCTATATGAGCGGCGGGCATCCAATGTTTGCGGCATATGCGCCCGTGCCGGATACGGATGGGTGGAGTATTGCGGTGACGGCTCCGCAGGTCAATTATCTGGCTTCCACGCGGGACGCTATCATAATTAACCTTGTGGTGATCGGTATTGCCATATTGGTTTCCGTTGTGATCGCGCTGGCGCTGGCACGCAATATCGGCAGACCCATGAAGGCGTGCGTCAACCGGATGAAGCTGCTGGTGGAGGGGGATCTGGAGACACCGATGCCCCGGATCACCAATAAGGACGAGACGGGTGTGCTTGCCCGGTCTACAGAGGCTCTTGTGGATGGGTTGAGCATTGTCATTAAGGATATAGATTATCTGCTGAATGAGATGGCGAATCAGAATATGGATGTCCAGACGGCACATGAGGATGTGTATGTGGGCAGTTTCCGGAATATTCTGTTTTCCATGCGCAATATGAAAGTGGCGCTGAGTAGCGCCATGCGTCAGGTCAATCATTCAGCAAGCGAAGTGAATGAAGCGAGCAGCCAGTTGTCGGCGAGCGCACAGACGCTCAGTCAGGGGACAACAGAGCAGGCAAGCTCGGTAGAGGAGCTGGCATCGCGGATCAGCGTTATTTCCGAGCAGGTGAAAAATACGGCGAGCGGTGCGCTGGAGGTGAGAAGCCAGACGCATCAGACGGGCGAGGAAGTGTTTTTGTGCAACCAGAAGATGCAGAGTCTGGTGGAGGCGATGGAGCGGATTGAGGCAAGTTCCGAGGAGATTGAAAAGATTCTCAAGACCATAGACGATATCGCGTTCCAGACGAATATTCTGGCACTGAATGCGGCGGTTGAGGCGGCGAGAGCCGGAGCAGCAGGAAAAGGATTTGCGGTTGTGGCGGAGGAGGTCCGTAATCTGGCGGGGAAATCCGCGCAGGCTGCGAAGAACACGTCGGAACTGATCGGAAATTCCACGGAGGCAGTACATATCGGTACGGAGATTGCCCAGAATACGGCGGAGGTTCTGCTTGGTGTCGTCAACAGCATACAGGCGGTGGTGGAGGCTATCGACCATATCGCAACGGTATCGGCTGAACAGTCGGAAGAGGTAGGACAGGTTTCCGACGGCATCAACCAGATTTCTATTGTGGTACAGAACAACAGCGCTACCGCAGAGGAGGGCGCGGCGGCGAGCGAGGAGCTTTCCGCGGAGGCGACATGCTTAAAGGAGCTGGTGGATCAGTTTACGCTGGCGTCGGAATAGAAGAGATATGAGAGGAGACCGCACGCGTGGCGGTCTCTTTTTGCGCGAATACTAATCTGGGAACGGAATTAGTGAGTAGCGTGTTCCCATGTATGTATGCGGAAATTATGCGAAACAGCCAGTTGGAATATTGTGCAGGTCAGCGCACCGCATCAAAGCGGATCACGTCATGGAGATAGTGGCAAAGACCATAAAAGAGGTTATACAATATGCCGGTCTTGACAAAGAGCGTTTTGCGGAAGAAATACAGTCGCATATCGAGGACGGGCAGACGGTAGAAGCAGGCGGTAATGTAAAATACAAATTTTGGTACTTACAATATCCTACAGTGCTAAAATTATATGTTGTAATGTCCGATGCATAGAATGAGGGCGTTAAGGAGTAAAATGTATACCATTAAAGAATATAGCAGACAATATGATAGCTGTTTACTTCAATTTTTGGAAAGATGCCTGCCACAATCAGGTAGAAGTTTAGAACTGGACGGACGCCATAAAATGTATTGCAATATTGATGAAGTTTTTGAATGCTTTTGGTGTTTGTTTGATGAGAACGATATGATTGGCACAGTTGCGCTGAAAAGATTAAATGACGAGCATTGCGAGCTGAAATCGTTATATCTTTTAGAACAGTATCATGAAAAAGGATTAGGGTATCAGTTACTTAAAACCGCCACATTAAAAGCACAACAAAAGGGCTATAAAAAGATGTATCTTGATACATTATCATCAAGTACAAAGGCTATTTCCTTATATGAAAAAATGGGATTTGTAAGGATAGGAAGATATAATACTAATTATATGGCTGATGTATTCATGGTGCTAAAACTTGACCATTAGCTGTAAATTTCACTTGTAGGGGCAATGTATTAAGCATTTGGGAAGATTTAAGTATTTTTCTTCTGACCAGTAAGAAAGAAGAATAGAAAACGGAATATATTTTTGATTATGGTAGCGGTTATCTTAACAGACAATCAGCTGCCTTTTTTTATTTTCAGAACCTATCAACACAGCACAGAAAGAATGAGGTATGGCTGGACCGTGCGGGTATCCGTTACAACTTCTTCTATCTGACGGGTATATCCGGCGCAGGGCGCGGGCAGGAAGGGGCAAGGCTGACCGCAGCCGTCTGCAACAGGCTCCATCCGGGCATCGTGGGCGCAAATATGCTGACGGTTTATCCGGATTCCCGGTTGTCGGGCTGTACTTACAGGAGATGCCGCTTTTGCAATTTTTATCAGAATGAGTGTTTCCGCATGTCCCCGATGAAGGAATTTGAAGAAGTTCTGGCAGAGATCAAAAAGTATCAGCCTTACGCAAGACGCCTTTCTGGACGGATAGCAGCTGTTTTGAATGTGAAGGAGTTGAAAAATGGGCGGCGCCGGACTATTTTCTGGAAACCCGGGCAAAAAGATATTATAATGGTAATAGCAAAAGGGAAGGGGCATGAGCGATGGAAAAGTATATTTTGGAATGCTGCGTGGACAGTGTGGAATCTGCCCTTGCGGCAGCGGAGGGTGGGGCGGACCGTCTGGAGCTTTGCGCTGGGCTTGTAATAGGCGGTATCTCGCCGGGACTGGCGCTTTTTGAACAGGTGAGCGCCTGCTGTGATCTGCCGATCCGTGTGCTGCTGCGGCCGCGGTTCGGGGATTTCCTGTATACAGGTCATGAATTTCAGATTATAAAAAGGGAGGTAGCGCTTTTTGGGGAGGCAGGTGCCGAGGGCGTGGTGATCGGCTGTCTGGATGCGGACGGCAGTCTTCACATGGAGCAGATGCGGGAACTGATCGCGGAGGCGGGCGATATGAAGGTGACGCTGCACCGTGCCTTTGACGTGTGTGCAGATCCGATCGAGACATATAGAAAGGCTGGAGAATTGGGCATTGACACGATACTGACATCCGGGCAGAAGAGAGAATGCCTGATGGGGATGCCGCTTTTGAAAGAACTGTGCGGGATGCAGAAGGAGACGGGAATGCCCCGCATTATGGCGGGTGCGGGCGTGACCCCCGATGTGATAAGGCAGTTTTGTGAACAGACGGACATTACAAGTTACCATTTGTCGGCAAAAAAGGTGCTGGACAGCGGAATGCTTTATCGCAAGGAAGATGTGCCCATGGGGCTTCCTGTTATGGATGAGTACAGTGTTTTCATGACGGACAGCAATATTGTGGCGGAGGCGAAGAAAGCGCTGGTGGAGTATATGACAGTAACAAGGTGAGAATACGGTTTTGGGAGCGAAGAAAGGGGGTTCTATTGATATTGGGTTGTGCTGCTGCTATAATAGCAGTAGCTTTATGAGGCAGATGGAAGGAGTTACAAAATATTTGTCACAGTTGCAGAGGACATTATGACAGATCGCTTATTTCCTGAGGAGAAGGGTCTACCGAAAGATAGGGATTATCTGGAGTGCGGGCTGCCAGATTTTTTGCAGATTTCGATTCGCGCCATGGTGGATGCATGGCATAAGCTGAACAGCGGAGTAGAGTATTTACGGTGGGACTGCGATTACTGTAATCTGTAGAGCGATATAAACAATGCGGAGGTGAATCAGCTGATCAGTACCGAGCAGGCATGGTTTTTGCGTGAGAAATAAATAAGGATATGAGTTACAGCAATAGTTGCTATTCGAAATATCTTGGCTGCCAGGTTTATGAATGTATCGGGACTCCGGTACAAAAACATAACAGACAGCCATAGACCTAAAGGCGTTAATAGAACGTTTTTGGGATAAAAGATTTTATATAACAATGCTGGAGAAGAGAAAAGATTCTTGATTTTTCTTATGCTGTCTTGGAAAAAACGGAAAACTCCCAATCCAATTAATTCCCGCAAAATGAAACTTTCTGATTCTGTGATTCGTATTATCTGTAGATGACAGACAGAAAGGCAGAGACGGCAGTTGGAGAAGACAGACTTTATATTACACACGGACAGGGTGCCCATTCTGGATGACAGGGGCGTGCAGATTGACGAGGTGGCGCTGCCGGAGAAGATCACGCCGGTTCCGAGGAGAAGGTGCGGCGTTTCCGAGGCGCACACCTATTATAAGGGCGCGGGCATTATCTATCAGGGGCATTATGCGAATGAGCCGGATGTGCATACGCTGCGGCTGTCTGAGAACCCGATTGCTTACCAGCGCTATACGGTGGTTTATCCCGAGCTGTATCAAAAATATGGTATTTTTACATTCCGGCACCAGCCCATTTTCTCGGATTATGAGGGTGGGTGCGGGCCAAAGGAAGAAAATCTGCCTGTGATGCAGGAGAGTTTTGCGATGTCGGCGATCCGGGAAATTGTGGATGTGTTGGAAACGCCGCTTCCGCATCACAGGATCTATGCGTATCGATTGAAGGAGCTGCAGGGTTCCTACAAAGATACGGTCAATCTGATTGAATATATTCTCAGTGAAAACTTTAACAGCGCATGGGACAAGAATCTCTGGGCGGATATTATGTGCTATGGCTATGTGCGGGATCTGGCTGACTGGTTTGTCTCCGACGAATCAGCGCACAAGCTGGGCACCATTTATGCGCTGCTGCATTCGATTATGAAAGCGGATAAATGTCTGTATGAGGAGATTGTGCATAACACGGTGGGGCTGGAGCAGATGGGGGACATCTACATGCCCTACGTTACCGCTAGCATCGTGGAGCGGTATTTGCCGGGAAGTCTGGGTGGGATTTCCGAAGAGGCACCCTCTTCGGAGCTGATGGGACGGCTGTGGGAACTGATCTACAGCGGAAAGGCATGCTGCCATCTGGAGAGAGAGGAAGAGTGGGCGCATATCAGGGCGGATTTTATGCGGGAAATCCCAAGGCAGACGGCTATGGTGCGGCAGGATCTGGCGTTGTGCCGGGCATAAATACTCTTTTTCATTTTAAGAATTGTATGCTATAATGAGCGTTGGCAGGAACAGGTATTTCCTGTCGGCGTTTTATTTTAGGGCATTTTTAGGAAACGGAGGAAAACATGGCGATTGACAGAGTAAAAACTTATTTCAGACAATACGGAATGGAAGAGAAGGTTAAGCAATTTGACGTGTCCAGCGCCACGGTGGAGCTGGCGGCACAGGCACTTTCCTGTGAGCCCGCGAGGATCGCGAAAACGCTGTCATTTATGGTGGAGGGTCATGCGATACTGATCGTGGCAGCAGGGGATGTGAAGATTGACAATCACAAGTATAAGGAGCAGTTTCACACGAAGGCAAAAATGCTCTCCCCGGAGGAGGCGGAGACGCTTGTGGGACATGCCATAGGAGGCGTGTGCCCGTTTGCGGTAAACGAGGGCGTCATGGTGTACCTCGACGAGTCGCTGAAACGCTTTGAGACGGTATTTCCCGCCTGCGGTAGCTCCAACAGCGCGATTGAGCTGACGATTCCAGAGTTAGAAAAATACGCGGTTCCTGTACAGTGGGTGGATGTCTGCAAGGGGTATTGAGGAGCATTATGTCGCCGCAAAAGCATAAGCACGGCGTATTGTGGCGGACTGTTCTGAAATGGGTGCGAGGTTGAAAGAAACTGTCAACTTTTGTTTGAGAGTCAGCGTTTGGCTTATGGAGGGAAAATGGAATACATTAGAATACAGGAAAACGGCATTCATATCGTGTTCGGCATTACGGAAAAGAGGCAGTTAAAACTCCTTCACTTTTCTAAGAATGAATTTTGTGAAGACGATCTGTGCAAAGTGGGACCGGACTGCAAAGCAGAGGATCAGGCGAGAAGAGAGCAGTTTATCGACGAGGCGTTTCAGCTTGTGCAGGTCAGCTTGTCCGGCTACAACCGCCCCTATGAAAAGCACGGGAACAAGCATATCGTGACGGCGCCGGGATATCTGCTCACCTATGTCGGTATGGAGGACAGCGTCAACGAAACAGGACGCAGGCTCACCATCACGCAGGAAGACCGGGAAGTGACCCATGCCCGCGTGGAAACGGTGATGCAGTTTTACAATGGCACTTCCGTTGTCCGTATGTGGAATACGGTGACTAATGTGGGGACGGAGACGCAGTGTCTGGAATATCTTTCTTCCTTCTGCTATACGGGTATTGAGAAGGAAGGGGATCAGAACTCCGATGCCAAAATGAAACTGCGGGTTCCCTACAACGGCTGGCAGAAGGAGATGAGCATTAAGGAATACACATTCGGGGACGTGGGGCTGGCACAGACACAGCCGGGGGTATACCAGCGCACGTCGCAGGTGTTTGAGGTAACCAATACCGGCAACTGGTCCTCCAAAAAATATCTGCCCTTGGGCTATATCGAGAACACGCAGGCACACACGAGCCTGTTCTGGCAGATCGAGCACAACGGCTCATGGCATTATGAGATCGGAGACCAGAATACCCATTTTTATCTCTGCGTCAGCGGACCGACAGAAGTGCAGTCCCACTGGTTCAAGAATCTGGCTCCGGGTGAGAGCTTTACGTCAGTGCCGGTGGCTGTGGGCGTGACGGATGACAGCTTTGAGAGAGCGGTGGGAGAGCTCACCGGATACCGCCGCCTGATCCGCAGGCCGAACAGAGACAACGAAAATCTGCCGGTGATTTTTAATGATTATATGAACTGCCTGTTTGGCGATCCCACCACAGAGAAAGAACTGCCGCTCATTGACGCGGCGGCGGCATGCGGCTGTGAATATTACGTGATCGACGCGGGGTGGTATGCGCCCGGCGAGTGGTGGGACAGCGTGGGCGAATGGCAGGAGTGCAGGGAGCGGTTCCCGAACGGCATTAAGGAAGTGACGGATTATATTCGCAGTAAGGGGATGATTCCCGGTGTCTGGCTGGAACTTGAGGTCATGGGGATCAACTGCGAGAAGGCAAAGAATGCGCCGGACGACTGGTTTTTTGTGCGCCACGGCAGGCGGGTGTTTGACAGGAGCAGATACCAGCTTGATTTCCGGAATCCTTCGGTGATCGACCACGTCAACGAGGTCATTGACCGGGTGGTGAACGAGTACGGCGTGGGTTATATCAAAATGGACTACAATATCGAGCCGGGAATCGGCACGGAGCTCGGTGCGGAGAGTGTAGGACAGGGGATGCTGGAACATGAGAAGGCGTATCTTGCCTGGCTTGATGATGTGTTTGCACGATATCCCGACCTGGTGATCGAGAACTGCTCCAGCGGCGGTCTGCGGATTGACTATGCGCTGCTTTCCCGTTACAGCATTCAGTCCACTTCCGATCAGGAGGATTACCGCAACTATGCCACCATCGCGGCGAACGCGGGAGCCGGGGTGACGCCGGAACAGGCGGCGGTCTGGTCTTATCCGCAGCGGGCGGGCGACAAGGAGGAAGTGATCTACAACATGATAAACGCCCTGCTTGTCCGTGTGCACCAGAGCGGGCATTTGGCGGAGCTTTCTGCGGAGCGCACGGAGCTGGTGAAGGAGGGCATTGCCTGTTATAAAAAGATACGCACGGATATCAAAAAGGCGGCGCCGTTTTATCCGCTGGATGTGACGGACAATGAAGACATGTGGGCGTGCGGCGGTCTGCAGACCGAAGATAAGGCGTATGTGGCTGTCTGGAAACGGCAGATGGAGGGGAAAAACAATGACAGGCGCTTGCGGGCGGGTACGGTCTGCTCGGATACAACGCTGTCCATCCCCCTTGGCAGTCTGCCCTTTGCAAAGGACGAAATCCGGGTTTCCTGCCTTTACCCGGAAAAGGAGCCGGTCAGCTTTACGGTGGAAGAAAATGTGCTGTCGGTTGCCTTTGAAAAGCCGGTGATGGCGCGATTGTTTGTGATAGAAAGAAAATAGAGTCTCATTCGGCAATGGGTATCTCGATCTGTACGATGTAATCTTCGACTTTGTCGATGACGTTTTCATTGATACCCATTTCATAGGAAAATCCGTGGAGCGGCAGACTATGCTTTTCGGCATAGTCGAGGATTTCCACATATCGCTCCGGTATTTCATCCCAGCTTCCTTTGTGGAAAGCCCGCAGGTATTTTCCGCCGGGAGGCTGGTGCAGTCCGGGTTCGTATGCGAGAAATGGCATTTCGATAAAAAGCATGGAATAGTCGTCGTAGTTTCCGCTTTTCAGACTGGAAACGGGAATCATGGAGCCGTAGGAGGCTTCGTGCAGTCGGCCGAGATGGTATTTTTCCGTCTCGGCTGTAATTAGTTCTACTTCCTCCTCAAAGGAGGTATCTTCGTTCACGTCTACTGTGATCAGACAGCGTTCTTCTTTTTCTATGACACTGATTTCAGACAGATTCATGGTCAGCAGCGTGTCCATATGCTGACGGTGCGTGCATAGAGAGGTGCGCACTGCCTGCAAATGGGTAATCTGCCGATCCAGGTTGGTAATTTGCTCCTCTAAAAGAGCTTTCATATTTTCGGCGGAACGGTGTTTCATAAAGTCCTGTATTTCCGAAAGGGACACATCCAGTTCCCGCAGCAGCAGAATGGTTTCCAGAACAGGGCTTTGGTGATAGGTGTAACAGCGGTATCCGTTATCGGAATTGATGGCAGCGGGCTTAAATAAGCCGATTTCATCATACCACATCAAGGTTTTTTTGTTGATTCCGTGCATGGCCGCAAACTGGCCGATGGTGAGAAGGCCGCTTTTTTTATTCACGATTTTCCTCCATAAAATTTTTCTTATTTCTCTTGACCGTACAGTTACTGTACGGTTTATGATACTCTAAACGGAAGTAAAAAACAAGGAAAAAGGAGGAAATAAGATGAAAAACCCAAGTGTGATTGTGGTCGGTGGGGCTGCGGCAGTTGGAGTGGTGGGGATTTCTTTCGGGAAAAAGATAAAAACATTGTATCAGTCGCTGAACAGCTTCAAGGATAAAAATCTGGCGCATACGTTTCAGCATACCCCGGAGATTCAGCCGACGAAGAAAATCAGCAGGGGAGAGCACGTCTTCTCTTTTGCAAAGGAAGATGATATGGCGCTGACGGACGGTTTTACTTATCAGGATGTGTTTTTTCCCTGTGAAAAATTTATGGAGGACACGGAAACTTCCGCGATGATTGTGGTAAAGGACGACGTGATCAAGTATGAGAAATACTTTTTCGGCGGTGGGGAGGGCACCCTGTTTTCTTCCAATTCCATGGGAAAATCCTTTGTGTCCGCCCTGTTTGGGATCGCTGTCGCAAAAGGGGATGTGGGAAGTGTGGACGATCCCATTGGAAAATATATCCCGGAATTTGTGGGTACGGAATTGGAAAAGATACCCATCCGCGCCTGTCTGAAAATGGCTTCCGGGATCGACTTTGACGAGGAGAAAGACATGAGCGGGTTTTCCATACGGACACTTCTGGGATTTCCGGCGATGAAAGTGATTTCAAAATACGGGGTGCAGGAGCCGCCGTACACATACCGCAGATATCTGAGCATCAACACGGAAATTCTGGGGCAGGTGATTGTCAACGCAACGGGATACAGTCTGGCGGAATATATGGAGAAAAATCTGTGGAAACGGATTGGCGCAGAGCACGACGCATACTGGACACTGAGCAATGGAAAGGAGCTTGCGATGGGAGGCTTAAGCGTCAGCCTTCGGGACTACGCCCGTTTCGCAAGGCTTTATCTGAACGAGGGAAGCTATAACGGGGAGCAGATTCTGCCAGGAGAATGGGTGCGCGACAGTCTTGATATCAGCGAGGCGTACGCGAAACCGGGGTCAAATTTTGACGCTTACAACGCCATCGGGTACGGTTATCAGTGGTGGGTTCCCGAGGGGGATCAGGGAGAGTTTATGGCAATCGGTGTTTATGGACAATGGATTTACGTCAATCCGTCCAACAGGGTGATCATCGTGAAAACAAGCGCCGACCCGGATTTCATGGAAAAGGGTTACGAACTGAAGCACGTAGCGTTCTTCCGTGCCATTGCGGCTGGCATCGCGCAAGCGTGAACTTTGAAAAGCAGAACAGGGGAGGAATCGGATATGGAAAAACAAAATGTATATGAAAAACCTGTAACTTTAAAAAACATCTTGAAATTCGCCGTGCCTACCATTGCCATGACTGTGTTTATGTCCTTTTACACGATGGTGGATGGCCTGTTTGTATCCAATCTGATCGGCACAAACGCGCTCTCGGCGATCAATCTGACCGCGCCTATCATCCAGCTTGTGACGGCGATCTCTACCATGCTTGCCACCGGCGGCAGCGCAGTCATTATGAAAAAGATGGGGGAGCAGAAGGCTGACGAGGCTAAGGAGGACTTTACTTTTTTAATCATAGTGAATGTCATTGTGGGGATTGTTATGTGCGCCGTGGGATATCTGGCGATGAACCGTATTTTTGCGGGGATGAATCTTTCCGCGGATGTGGAAGGGTACTGTGTGGAATATTTGAGCCGTTATCTTGTGTTTACGGTGCCGATTCTTCTGATGAACAATTTCACACTGTATATGATTGCCAGTGAGAAGGCAACCCTTTCCCTGATCTGTTCCGTGACGGGCGGTGTTCTGAATATGGCGCTAGACTATGTGTTTATTGCCGGATTTGACATGGGGATCAGCGGGGCGGCGATTGCGACGGGGCTTGGCTATTCCGTGACGGCTGTTGTGGGACTGTTTGTTTTTAGCAGGAAAAAGAGCCTGCTGCACTTTAAGAAGCCTGCGTTCCGGTTGAAAGTCCTAACAAGCGCGGCGGCAAACGGCTGCTCGGAGATGGCGACCGCGCTTGTGACCGGCATCATCACCATGATGTTTAACTGGACGATGCTGCATTATGTGGGTGAGGACGGCGTGGCGGCGGTTACAATCATCATGTACGTGCTGATGTTTGCAAGTTCCCTGTATACCGGCTATTCCTACGGCGTGGCGCCTATGATCAGCTACTACTACGGGGAGCAGAACCACGAAAAACTGAAAAAGCTGGTGGCGGTCAGCATAAGGGTGATTGTGGAGATTTCCCTCGTGACGGTTGCGGCATCCTTCCTGCTGACAAAACCGCTGGTGTCCGTGTTTGCGCGCCCGGATAATCCGGTGTACGATCTGGCGGTGACGGGAAACCGGATCTGTACCATCGCGCTTTTATTTATCGGATTTAATATTTTTGCCAGCGGCATGTTTACCGCCCTGTCAAACGGCATGGTATCGGCGGTGCTCGCATTCTCGAGATCCTTTGTTTTTATGCTGGTTACCATGGTCGTACTGCCTTTGATTCTGGGCGTGAACGGGATCTGGCTGGCAACGCCTGCGGCGGAGCTGATGGCGCTCGCATTGTCGGCGGTTATGTTCCTTAAATACAGGAAAAGGTATGGGTACTGATGGGGTAAAACAGGGCGGGAAAGGAAGGCGCTTTTACTTATTCCGCATAGATGATATAATAACGGCATAGGGCAACGGGAAAGGAGAACGTGAGAATGAAGAAACTGTTTTGCTATGCGGACAGGTATTTGGAGAAGAGCGATTGGAGAGATATCGCCATGCTTAAGTTCTGTCTCTTTTCTATGGGGATTTTTGCCGGGATAAGGATCCCGGAAAAGAACAGGAAACAGGCGGGATGTATTGCGGCGGCTGTCTTTGCGGCGACCTATATTCCATTGATGGCGAAGTTTATTTCCGTGATTCTGGAGGAGGAAAAATAGACGGCTGATTGCAGCATAAATATAACGATGTGAAAAGCCGGCAGAATTGCACTTTCCCGTACTTTGTGCTACAATTTTTAGGAATACAGGCTGTGTGATATATAGTCAGAAATGTCGGAAACTTGCGGCGGGAGTGAAGTGGGATATGGGATTTTTGAGGCAGACGAGAAAGAAAAAGAAGAAGGAACAGAAAAGTTACGAGGGAGCGCCTTTCGCGGAGCTGGAGCAGATGGTGTCCAAGAGGGATGAAACGGAAAAAACCATGTTTCTTTCACCGGAGGATAGAACCGTTTCCGGAGCGAGGGGTACGAAGCGCAGATCGCAGGAAGGCGGGGAAGAGTCTGCTCATTCCCGGGAGAAAATATTCCGCGGGAATCCGATCCTTATTAACGGACCGGATTATCTTCTGCGAATCAGCGAGACGCGTATGGAGGCGTTTCTCACGCTGTACCGCCGCTTTTCCCAAAAAGAGCTTCTCGAACTGCTGAAGGAAAACGAAATTGTCTACGGCATCAAAGAAAAGGCGCTGGAAGAGCTCGCGCAGGGAAACTTGATTTACGAGGAAGTTTTCGTGGCGCAGGGGGTAGCAAAGAAGGATGGCAGGGACGGTTATTTTGAGTACCATTTTAATCCCGAGCCGGAGACGAAGCCGATTATTCTGCCGGATGGTTCTGTAGATTACAATGTGTTAGGCAAAATGGAATTGGTGACCAAGGGGCAGCTCCTAGTCACTTATCATGCTGTCCTTCCTGCGGTGGTTGGCAGGGACGTGCAGGGAAACATCATGGAGGCATATGAGGGAAAGGATCTGCCGCCGCTGCAGTGCAAACGCTGCGAGATGGATGAAAAGGGCTTCCAGTATTATGCTTCCACGGAGGGGAATGTGACGCTGGAGGGAAGGTGTCTGACTGTCACGCCGATCTATGCGATAGACGGCAATCTGGACGCTGCCACGGGGGACGTGGATTTTCACGGGGACGTGCTGGTGCAGGGCAATGTGTTTGCCGGTGTGACATTGAAAACAACCGGGTCGATTACCGTAAACGGGCATGTGGAGACGGCGCATCTCTACGCGGGAAAAGATGTGATTTTGAAAAACGGTATGCAGGGTTCGGGAAACGGCGTTATCCGCGCGGGGCGCAATGTGATGGCTCGCTTTTTGGAGCAGACGCAGGTCTATGCTGGCAACGAGGTAAATACGGGCGCCATCTTAAATTGTGAGGTGGAATCGGGGCAGAGTGTGGTAATAGCCGGAAACCGGGGCACGATCATCGGCGGCAGTGTGACAGCGGTGGAACAGATTACAGCCGCTTCCGTCGGAAACCGTGCCGGGGTTACGACCCAGCTTGTGATCGGGCTTGATTGTGAATTTAAGGAAAAGATGGGGGAGATCGACCGCCTGACGGACGAGTACGAGGCGAATATGAAAGACGCGGAGAAAGCTCTCGACCGCATTTCCTACCAGCTTAAATCGCAGCCAGCCACACCCGAAATCAATCAGCAGAAAGCGGAGCAGATGCGCAGGAAGATTAACTACCAGTTGAAACTGAAAGAGATCACCGCGAAACGCGAACAGTTGATAGATATCAACAGGCGTTCGGCTGACGGGAAAATTGTGGTAAGCGGTACCTCCAACGTGGGGTGTATTATCGTTATCAACGGCGTGCGGGAGTTGCTGCATTCGGAATACCGGGATGTGACGTACAAAAAGGGGCGGCAGGAGGTTCGGATTATATCGAACAGGCAGTAGGGATGGATTCGAGTGCCTGACTTTGATATGTAAGAGAAAATCCATAAGGAATACTATAGCGAGAGGTGAGAATTATCGAAACCTATTATTTAATTGATTATGAAAATGTACATAGTGATGGATTAACTGGATGTGAGAAGTTGGGCAATGCAGATCATATTGTAATATTTTTCACCCAGAATGCTACAAATCTTGATATGAGGGAGATAGCGGATCATGGAAGTGCGGAGCTTACTATGATAGAAGTACCTTCCGGGAAACAGTCTGCGGATATGCATATCGTATCTTATTTGGGATATTTGACGGGAAAAAACGGGAAGAATTGCAATATTATAATAGTCAGCAGGGACACGGATTTTGACAATGTAGTAGCGTTCTGGAAAGATAAAACGGGCATAAAGGCTTCCAGAGAGCAGCAGATAAAGAAAAAAACTGCGTCAGGGGAATCATCAAATAATAAGAAAACAACAGAACAGAATACTAAGAGGAAGATTAGCGGTGCTCAGAAAACAAAATTTAATACAGAAATCATGCAGACGATTAGGAGTGCTGGATATGATGCGTCTGTGGCAAATACTGTGGCTCAGATTGCTTCGGGATTTTATGGGGATGAGCATATGCTCTCAGAAGTCCACAATGCGTTGAGAGATCAATATGTAGACTATCTCGAGGTGTATAACATTGCAAAACCTGTTTTATCTAAGTATGCAGAACCTATGCCATTGCAAAACGTGACGACAACGGTATCAGCAAAAGAGAAAACAGCAATTAATACTAAGGTTATGCAGTTATTGAGTAAGGCAGGGTATGTAAATGATATCGTTGCATATGTTGCGTCAACTACAGTAAAAAATTACGGTGCCAAGGATGCGAAGCAAAAGACCTATAGAGCGATAGTTTCAAAATATGGGCAGAAGAAAGGATTGGCGATATATAGTCAGATTAAAAAACATATATAGTGCAGGAAATAAGCATTATAAATTATGAAGCTTATGGAAAGCGCTTTTCGGATTGTGCGGAGTGCGGAAAGCGGCGGAAGAAAAGGAGACAGAGGCGGGCGTACAAAGGAGTATGTGAAATGAGAGAAAATCTGTTTGTGCTGTTTGTTATCATATTCTGGACTGTCATGATGGTTCTGCATGTAATCAAGCATAAAAAAATCCACGAAAAGATTGATGGGGTGGAAACCATAGACGGAATCACCTATCTGCTCAAAGATACCGATGTCAGCTATGTGATGTATAAGTTAAATTCCACCTGCATCAGCAAAGTCATAAAAGACAAGGAATTTGAAACTGTCGGTGAAAGGGAAGGGATCCTTACATTTGGGGGTATTAATTATTCCCTGAATCTCAGGGGAAGCGAAAGTGATATGAACATCGGCGCAGCATATCGGATTAAATGTGAGCAGAGTGGAAACGATGTGATTATGAAGGTTTCCTTTGAGAAGAGGGATTTCAAGTGGTGGTCACCTACTGCAGCTCAGCCCGGACTGGTGCTGAATCAGTCATACCACCGCTTTTTTAAGGAGGTTTTTGATGTGCAGCTTATTAGATAGACGGAGATGTATTTCAGTATAATCGTTTAAATGAAACTTTTTCGGATTCTGATTCGTATTACTGTCAGATAGGAATCAAGATGAAAAACAACTGGCAAAATCGGAGGGCGTGAAATGGGCATTCAAGGAATAGGGGCGGCGGGATATCCGGCGGCACAATACGGGACGAGAAAGACGGGAAGGAATGTGGCGGAAAAGAATTTTGCGGCTTGTGCGGGGGAAACGCAGAATGCGGCGGAAAATGCTTCGGAATGGAAAGCAGTGTATGACATTGATTATGAGGAGAGAGCCTTTGCGTCAGTCGGCGCACATGCGCCGGAGAAAGTGAAGCGTGCATGGATGGACGCGGCGAAGGAAAGTGGCGTGAATGGGCTTGGCATGTCTGGGAATGGTATGCTGACACACATTTCACAGATGATGGCACAGCGGCTGACAAAGCAGATGAACGGCGCCAGTGAGACAAATGAACTGCTCGGAAATACCGTGCAGTCGGCAATCAGGGCTGCGCAGCAAGCGCTCTATGATTTGGAGCATCCGCGCTCCCCGGGAAGCGTAAAGAGCATAGAAGTACAGAGACAGCAGGTGAAGGAGAGGGCTTTTTACCAGTCTTTTTTGGAAAAATTGGGAGCAATGGGGTAGCAGGTTTGCAGGCAGGCAATTGGCATTAAGGAGGGCTTGAAAATGGACATTAGTGGAATAGGTGCGGGATATCCGGCATGGTATGGAACGAAAAAAGCAGAAAACAGTGCGAAGGGCGATTTCGGGGCAAATGTGCAGGGCGCAAAAAATGTGGTACATATCGAACCTGACGCATTATTTGCAATCCATGACGTAAAGACAGGTGAGAGTGCCTATGTATTCAGAGCGGATGATTATTCAAAGGACAATCCGGTATATCTTGTGAAAGGTACCGACCGAAACGGGAATGCGTATGAGCAGACTGTGGATGTGAGTAAGGTGAACCCGAATAACTGCTCTTATACAGAGCTGCTTGCATTAAACGCGCATACGGATGATAAGTCGGACAGCAATTTTATGACTATGGCGATTTTGAAGGATAAGACGGGCGGCACATCCTACCACGAAAAAGCGGATTATATGGCGATGGCACATGAGCTTATGAATGACATGAAAACGCTTGGAAATTGGGGCGGGTATCTGCGTTATGGAAAATGGATTCAGGACATTCTGACTTTCTGTAAAAAATAAATTGGAATTTGTAAGATTGAAGGGAGATTTCTATGAGCGCAGACCTACCTTTTTTCAAATACCACCCCGACCCATTCGCCACCGAGACTTTTCGCAGGATAGATGAGCCAGTTACTTGCCCCTGTTGCGGTCAGCAAACCTCCATCGTCTACGAGGGGCCTTTCTATTCTAAGGATGAAGTGGATCACCTGTGTCCCCACTGTATCGCCAGCGGTGCGGCGGCGGAAAAGTACAGCGGCGAATTTCAGGACAGTGAATCCACTGACGAGGTGGACAGTCCCAACAAACTGGACGAATTAGTCCACCGCACCCCCGGCTACCGCGGCTGGCAGCAAGAGTATTGGCGCGCCCACTGCAGCGACTTCTGCGCCTATCTGGGTACGGTGGGCTATACGGAGCTTGAGGAGATGGGCTTGGTAGATGAGGTTCGGGAAACCTTGCTCGATGACTGGTATGAAGAAATTTTCACCGACCTGACAAAAGACGGCAGTATAGTCGGATACCTGTTTCAGTGCCTCCATTGTGGGAAATACCTTCTGCATATCGACTGTGACTGAAAAGAAGATCCCTTAATCATTTTAGTTTATCGGGGGATTTCATCTTTTGGGCGAAATCCCCCTTGACAAATGCCCTCTTGGTTTACAATGCTGTTGCTGTCGCCCTATAATTCGTCATCGCGTGATAAGCGGCAATAGAGGGCGGTAATTTTGTCAGACTGCCTTAACATAATTTTTGCTCCTTTCGTCGGCGGGCAGTCTGCCAATACAGGATTGCTTGAAGCTATTATAGCGGCTTCCCGTTCATTCTTTAACATCCTTTTCTGCTTTTCCTGTCCCATAATTCTATTCCATTCCTTTCCCGTCCTTTCTTTGTCAATAAATATGATAAGTCTCGGAGCAAGCATAGGAAAAGGGTACCTTTTTCCGTAAATCTGTCCGTCCGCGCTATGGCTTGCCGGACAGATTTTGCTTGTTGGGAAGTATCCCAAACCCTCTTGAAAGTTCTCTCACTACCTACAACACCGCACAAAGCGTTTTTGACGGAATTTTGAGAGAAATTCTTCAAAAAGATTTCCTTGCTTCTTAATACGGGGAAGTTTTGAAAATGCCAATGTGTCAGAAGAAAATGGATAAAAATCTTTCTTATCGGGGTAGACTGTTGTATACTGGTAAATACTTGCCTTAAAACCGCAAGATATATGAAAAGCGGAATGAAATATCCTGCTATAATATAGCGACAGGTCAGAAATCAAAATTTCTAACCTGTCACTAAAAAGAAAGGAGGAAGCTGCAATGCCGGAGAATATCAAAAATGTAATGGCGGCAATCGACTATATCGAAAGCCACCTGCACGAA
>ERZ779637.252-NODE-252-length-39141-cov-7.372000_pt1 | contig 39141 bp, 30 predicted proteins | sample MGYA00514196_ERZ779637 | MGnify/ENA primary metagenome ERZ779637 (study PRJEB29562, sample SAMEA4376700) | mouse gut metagenome | isolation source: Cecum | study: EMG produced TPA metagenomics assembly of the A DSS colitis mouse model was used to assess the...
AGCAGAATGCGGATACCTAAGGGAAACCGTGCAAGGATGCACGGTTTAGCCCGATGCGGCAAGGATGCCGCTTGAGGGCGTCCCGCAGCATATGAAAACTTATGCCATTCTGCTTAGAAACTCCCAGCCGAAAAAAGTGCACGGAAAACCGGGACGGGTAATCCCGCTGCCCCCCAAAACTCCCTCCCGTGCGTCCGCCCATCAACATAACATTTCAGGCTGAACTGTTACTTTTCCTTTGTGGACTATGTGTGGATTCCCTCTCTGCCGTATATCATAAATGCCATCAGAAACTTAATTTTTTATGAACCGTTTTACATCCATCCGCAAAAAGTGTATACTACCAATAACAAATGAAAGAGCCGGTTCTCCCAAAAAGCCAAAAACCCCGCTGCAAGCAACAGTCCATCAAACCTTCAGCGGGAATAAACCAGAAAAACAAAATGAGGTAAATCATGAAATATTTTCTTTTATTTATAAAAAAGACACTGCGTTTCGTTTTAAAACCGCTTTCCTTCGTACCTGCCATTTTCGTCATGTACATGATTTTCCGCCTGTCCGCGCAGGACGGCGTCACCAGCGGACAGTTAAGCTACCGGGTCAGCACGGGAATCGTTACCACCGCCGACCGGCTGTTTGACAAAGATTTTTCTTCCGAACAGATTAAGCATTATGCCAACCGGATTCATTACTATGTCCGCAAACTCGGACATATTACGGAATACTTTATTTTGGCGGTATCGGTGGCATTCCCGCTCTATGTCTACCGTGTCCGCGGTTTCTCCCTGATGCTGGTGGCAGGGTTATTCTGCGTCGCTTTTGCCGGGCTGGATGAATACCATCAGTCTTTTGTAGCAGGACGCGGTCCCTCAAAACGGGACGTCGCCATCGACAGCATAGGGATTTTCACCGGAATCATCCTTGTCCGCATCGTCGGCTGGACCGGAAGGATGACCATATTCCGCCCTCTTTCCAACCGGACGGGCCGGTAAACGTAAGCAGTCCGTTACAAGGCAAACGGTTCCTTTGGGAAATGCCCGTCCGAAACAAGCAGCCCGTCCACACCGCACTTTTGTGCCACCGCAAGATCGCTCTCCGCTTCGTTCCCGACCATCAGGCATTCTTCCCTCTTTAGCCCGTGTTTTTTCAGCAGCGTTTCCATATATGCTTTTTCCGGCTTTTTCATCCCGAAGTCCGACGAAAGGAATATGTCGTCAAAGTATCCCCCGATTCCGGCTGCCGCGATTTCCGGCGCCGTGAACAGCCGCTGGGCATTGGACAGGAGGTAAATGCGTTTCCCTCCCTCCCGCAGTTTCCGTAAAAGCGGCTCCGTCCCGTCATAAAGCCTCATGTACTCCCTGGACCGTTCCCTGAACCGGCGGGCAAGACCGGAAACCAACTCCGTCCCCGCCTCCGCTCCTTTTTGGGAAAACAGATTCAAAAACACTTGCCCGATTTCGATTTCGGGATACACAAACCCCGTTTCTTCCCGCAGGCGTTCTTCCTCCTTCCGGCAGGCATCCCCATATGCCGTTTTTAATGCTTCCGGTGTATAAACAGCCCCTTCCTTCCCGTAAAGGAGCGCCATTTCGTCCCAAAGACCCTCCTGTTCCTCATCCGTACGGATATCCAGCAGGGTTCCGTACAGGTCAAAGATATAATTCCGGTACATCCCATCTTCTCCTTTTTTGTTTTCCATTTTCTTTACCGGAACAAAAGAACCGAATACGGCGGCATAGTTACTTCCGTCCCGCTCATGACCGCCTGTTCTTCCCCGGTCAGCAGCCTGCCGCAGAATATCCATCTTCCGGTCTGTGCAGAATCCGTCCAGTCACACACTGCCTGCCAGTTCCCGTCCGCTTCTTTTCCGTTTAAGGTAAGTCCCGCTACATCCACTTTCTTCTCCCCTTCCGAAACATTGATAAGCAGCAGGATTTCCGAGCCTTCATACACTTTTTTCATCACACAGACCTGGTCGTCGGATTTTTCCTCCAAAAACTCCGTTTTTCCCCTTGCAATTTCGGGGAAAGTATTCCGCAGCCGTATGGCGTCCTTATAATATTGGTAAATCGAGGCTTTATCTGCCGCCTGTTCCTCCAGGCTGTCATATACCATCCGCACCTCATCCATATCCTGCGGTCCGCGGCACATGCCTTCCGCCGCGGCATCCTTGCTCCAATACATGGGCGCGCGTTTATTCTCGTCCTTACCGGAACCTTTCATGCCAAGTTCTTCCCCGTAATACACGAAGGCGCAGCCGCCCATCATTAGATTCATGCCGCCTGCCATCTTCACCTGACGCTCCGGCTCATCCCCCGCGTAATATCCGGCGCTCCGGCTCAAATCATGATTTGTGTAAAAAGGGGCGTCCACATAATTTTCATTATAGGAAGCAAATTTCTCCTCGCATTCACATAGCGCCTTTCCGAAGCCGGAAGCGGGCGCCGTACCTTTCACCGCATTGGCAATGACGCCGTTGTAATCCGCAAACGCAAAATTAAAGACACTGTCTATGCCGCTTCCGTAATACGCCGCATAAGTCTCCATATCCGCCCAGACTTCCGCCACAAGGTAAGCGTCCTCCTTCTTTTCCTTCACCATGCCGTTAAACCATTCCAACACTTCCACATTGGCATCCACTGTTCCCGAATAATACTCCTTCGCCGCGTCCAGCCGGAAACCGTCCACGCCCTTTGCCAGCCAAAAATCCACGATTTCCCCTATTTCCTCCCTTACTTTTTCATTTCCCAGGTTTAAATCCGGCATTTCGCTCCAAAACCGGGCTTCATAATACCATGTGCCGTCCAGTTCACAGTATCCCGCGCCTTTTTCCCTGGAAAAGTTATAATACTCCACGTAAGGACACGCCCCGGCATCCGGCTCCTGTCCGTCCTCCAACTGTTTGAGGTAATCACATGCCGCGATAAACCAAGGGTGGGAGGAAGAAGTATGGTTTAGCACCAAATCCAATATCACATGAATATCCCTTTTCTTGCACTCCGCCATGAAAGCATCAAAGTCCTCCATCGTCCCGTACTGCTCATCGATCCCGTAATAATCCGTCACATCATACTTATGGTAAGTCGTGGAAGGCATAATCGGCATCAGCCATATCCCGTTGCATCCAAGGTCGGTATCCGTGGCATCATCCCCGTCATTGATGTAATCCAGCTTCTGCGTCAGCCCTTTCAGGTCCCCGATGCCGTCCCCGTCGCTGTCATAGAAAGAATACACAAATACCTCATAAAAGGTACGGTACTTGTCATCCGGCATGTTTAACGGCGGCAGAGTCATTCCCGGACTCCCGCCGTCTTCCGCCGCGCTTTCTTTTTCCTCTGCATTTTCCGCTTCCGTGGCGCCTTCTTTTCCCGCGGCTCCTTCCGTGTCCCGTGCCGCGGTATCCGCTGCCCCCGTTCCGTCACTGTCCATTCCCGCCTGCACCGTGCCGGCTCCGCTTTCTGCCACGGCAGCCTGTCCGGCATCCGGCATCCCGTTTGCACCGCATCCTGCCAGACTTCCCGTCAGGCACACAAGCGCCGTCCAAAGGGCTAATATCCTTTTTCCTTTCTTCCATCCCATATTCCTTTTCCTCCCTGTTTCCCTCCTAATATGGGGCATAGCAGCCGCTATGCCCCACATTCCAAATACTTTTCCATTGTGCAGTTACGCACCGTTCCGCAGAATCCTACCCAGCGTATCAAACAGATTATCCACGTCAATGGGCTTTGCAATATGTCCGTTCATTCCGCATTTCAGGGCTTCCTGTTTATCTTCTTCAAAGGCATTTGCCGTCATGGCGATAATCGGTATGGATGCCAGTTTCCGGTTCGTCAGCATACGGATTTTCTTTGCCGCCTCATACCCGTTCATGACCGGCATCTGGATATCCATCAGCACCAACTGGTAATATCCGGGTTCGGATTTCTCCAGCATATCCACGGCAGCCTGCCCGTTTTCCGCAATCTCCACGGTGAATCCCGCATCGCCTAAAATCGCTATCGCAATCTCCTGGTTCATTTCCACATCTTCCGCCAACAGGATGCGTCCGGCACGGAATTTTACCGGCTGTCCGCCGCCGTCCTCTTTTTCTTTCTTATCTTTATGTATAATGGAAAGCAGGCAGCTCCTTAACTCGGACAAAAACAGCGGTTTGCTGCAAAATGCCGTAACGCCGGCTTCCTTTGCTTCTTCCTCGATATCCGACCAGTCGTATGCCGTCAGGATGATTACGGGTACTTCGTCCCCCATTTCCTTGCGTATCCTTCTGGTCACTTCAATTCCGTTCATGTCCGGCAGCAGCCAGTCGATGATATAAGCATGGTAATTGTTTTCCCTTGTCACCGCCTGATGGTTGCGCAGTACCGCTTCTTTCCCCGATAAGGTCCACTCCGCATGCATCCCTATCTGCTGCAGCATGTAGGACACACTGTCACATGTGTCATAATCGTCGTCCACCACCAAAGCCCTGCAGTTTTTCAGTTCCGGTATCTCCTGGGGCTCTTTTGCGTCGGTATGCAGACGGAACATAAAGGAAACCGTAAATTCCGAGCCGACACCCTGCTCGCTTTTTACACCGATGGCACCGTTCATCATGTCCACAATGTTCTTGGTAATCGCCATTCCCAGCCCGGTTCCCTGGATTCCGCTGATGGTGGTATTTTCTTCCCGCTCAAAGGGTTCAAAAATATGCTCCACAAACTCTTTGCTCATACCGATGCCGTTATCCTTAATGCTGAACTCAAAATTGGCATACCCGGCAGGCGCCCCCGCCTTTTCCGTAATACGGATATTAATAATGCCTCCCGCGCCCGTATATTTCACGGAATTGCTCACCAAATTCAAAAGCACCTGGTTTAACCGCAGCTTATCACAGTAAATTTCCTCGTCAAACACATCCACGGTATCGACGCGCAGTTCCAACTGCTTGGCATGGATATCCGCCTGTAAAATATTACAAAGACCGTGAAGGATTTCCGGCAGGCTGCAAAGTTTTTCCTCCAAATGGATTTTGCCGCTCTCGATACGGCTCATATCCAAAACATCGTTAATCAGGCTAAGCAGATGATCCCCCGATGTCTTTATCTTTTTTAAGTACTCCTCCACCTGATCCCTATTGTCGATATGGGAAATGGCAAGCGTTGTAAAACCAACAATGGCATTCATCGGCGTGCGGATATCATGGGACATATTGGACAAAAAGACGCTTTTTGCCCTGCTTGCCCGGTTCGCCTGCATCAGCGCGTCTTCCAGCAGGCTTTTCTTCACCATTTCACTGCGGGTTTCCTCATCCACACTGTGGCAGCCAAGGACAATGCCCCTGCTTTCCTCCCATGCGCCGGCACGCACTACCTTCGTTTGGTAATATTTCATTTCACCGTCTTTAATCATACGGTAATTCATATAAAAAGATTTCTTTTCTTCCAATTCCTTCCTGATTCCGTCGCCGGAAAATGCCTGCCGCATCAAATCCCTGTCATCCTCATGCACAAACCCGCTGATATAACATTCCATACTGTCTTCCAAAGAAATTTCCCCTTGGAACGCAGGGACAAACGCTTTTCCCTGTCCGTCATCATTGCGGACCGTCATCCCCAGCCCCGTATCGAGGTCAAAGGAACAGACAAGGTTATAATCGATGCTCAATGCCTGAATCAGCTCCATTTGCCGCATCTGGTTCTTCTTTTCCTGCATTTTCTGCGCCGTGACATCCAAAAGGAACCGCTGGAAAAACAATTCCCCGTTTTCCTCCAGGAGCTTGATGTTCCCCATTACATGCAAAAGTTCCCCGTCCTGATGGCGGATACGGTATTCCACGCTGACACTGTCCCCTGCTTTAACCAGTTCCGCAACACAGGTTTCCAGCTTCTCCCTATCTTCCTCCAACACGGAAGCGGCAAACATGTCAAATCCTTTTTCTTCCAGTTCTTCCCTGGAAGCGTATCCCAAAATCTTAAGCGCCGCCCTGTTGACGCTTAAAATGTGCGACCCGTCACAGGAATGACAAAGCACCCCGCAGTCCATGGAAGTAAAAACCGTTTCCATCATCTGGTTCTTTTGGATGATTTCCCTCTCATAAGCACGCTCCTGCGTCACGTCGATGGCGATGCCCACGGTTCCCATCACATCCCCGTCCAAATCATACAGCGGGGACTTATAAGTCATAAGCGTCCGCAGCCCTTCCCCGGTCTCAATGATTTCCTCGGATACGAAAGTTTTCTTTTTACTCATCACCTCCCGCTCCGATTCTATGCAGGCAGGGTCGTCATGTTCCACATCCCAAATATATGCGTGTCCTCTGCCTTCCACCTGCTGTTTGGTCTTATTAACCGTTTTGCAAAAACTGTTATTTACTTTTTCATGTATCCCGTTTTTATCCTTAAACCAGATAAGGTTCGGGGAGTTATCAATGGCCGCCTCCAAATAATGCCCCGTCTGCCAGGCATCCTTATCTTTTTTACACTCCTTCTGCCATCTTAAAAACCGGAACCGGATTTCCCCTTCCGACATGGGCAGCGTCCATATGTCAAACGGCCGTGCGTCCATAGGCATCCCGCCGTCCGGCAACACATGTTTCCATAAACTTCCGTCCGCAAATCCTTCCGCCAAAATCTCCGTTTGTTCTTTGTCCGCAAGCAGAATAAGCTCCTTTTTCCCGTTCCCGTCAAAAGCCAGTTTCCGCAGGATTTCCTTACCGTCCATCCCCTGTAAGTGGAGCAAAATCACATCTGCCCGTGCCGTCAATGCATCATCCGGTTTCTCACCTTCGGAAAATTCATGCGTAAAACACCCAAGCGGCGGCATTCCCTTTATTACCTCAAATGCCCTGCAAGGATGCCCCATCAGATAAAAATGAAGATGGCAATGATACATACCTGTTTCCTCCTATGTTTAGCAAATTGATTTTCACTTATATTCTTATTCTATCAAGCGTTCAAATTTATGTCAATATTTGGGACACTTTCCGTTCAGAAATAGTTACTCACCCGTTACCGGTCACGGAGTGAACAATAGCGCTCACTCCGTAACCCATTTTACTTCATACGCCTCCCAGGGCGCCGGGATTTCCAGTTTCCGTATCATGTCCTCCAAAACGGGCTCCGGGATATGGCGTTCCCTTTTCCGGTTTCTTGCAAGCAGTTCCCCATAAGGCACCTCCAGATAAACCAAATGCACCCGGGCGCCATATCCGGCAAAGAGCCGCACCAGTTTCTGCCTTGTCTCCTGCACGGTATTCGTGGCGTTCCAAATAAACGGCTCCTTCTTCCGCAGAAAATCCCTGGCGCGCCCCAGCGCCTCCTGCACAACCCTGCCGGATCCTTTCGCGGGCGGGATGCCCATTTCCGCACGGATATCATCCAGGGAAACCACGGGCAGATTCCCGCCGTTTTTTCCAATCCAGGTATCCTTGCCGGACAGGGGCAGCCCTGACATGACGGTTACGTCAAATTCCAATCCGTCATACAGGTCGGTTCCCTGCCACAGGCTTTCTTTCTGGAAATACCGGAATTTGGTATAAGCGCCGGAAAACGCATACGGATGTTCCCACACGTCCAGTTCCTTTGCATAATCCGCAAACAGCTCCACCTGCCCTGAAAGCCCGCCGGCCAAATCCGCCTCCCTCCCCTGCACATCCGCAAAGGAAAGCAGGAACAGCAGCCGAAGCGGCACGCACTCCGCCGCTTCCAACAGGTTAAAATCCGGTCTTTTTTTTGTCCAAAACCATACCGGCAGCCCATGGTAACGGATGAGCTTTGCCACCGTCTCCCTTTGGCGGAATGACAGCCCGTACCGTGCGCCTTCCCGGTACGCCATCCGGCGGAATTCCTTTTCCCCGCGGACGGTATGCTTCGGGGAAACCCATTTCCCGTCTTGCTGTTTCGTACAGGAAATTTTTCCGATGTCATGGAATGCGGCCGCCAAAAACAGTAGTTCCTGTTCTTCCCGTCCCAGCTTTTGCCAGTCCGGCAGCTTTACCAGTTTCCCGCACACCATCTGCGTATGGCAAAACACATCCCCCTCGGCATGGTAATCCGGGTTCTGCGGCACTCCCTTTAATTTGGAGAGCTCCTGATATTCCCCCGTAAGCAGCGGAAACGAAAACCCGCCGTCACGGATTTTTTCCAAAACATTCCCGTCCAACATCCTCGCCTCCTTCCCCTGCCGCAAAAAGATTTACCCCGTCCGCCAGACAGTTTGCGATGATGGGGCGGTCCATCCAGTGGCTTTCCGAATCGAGGATGGTGTTTAGGAAAGAAGCCCGCACAAATTTCAGGCGTCCGATCACATAATCCCCGTCTTCCACCTTAATGTAAATCCCTTCCATCACTCCCGTCAGGTCGGTCTGCCGAACTGCCGTTTCCGGCGCCGCGCCGCCTTTTTCGCACTGCAAAAGGAAGCTGTGTTCCGGTTCCCCTGAAATAAAAAGGCTCGGTCCCATCCATTTTGCAATATCCTGCGGATGTTCAAAATACCCCTGTGCAAGCACCCGCACGGAACGGATAAACGGGGCAGCCGCCAGAAATTCCCGGCGTTTTTCCGTGGAAAAGAATTTCCTCATACAGCCATTCCCCGTACATGATATACCGGTCTTTCAGCAGGCGGCGCAGCCGTTCCTCCAGGCAGCCCGCCCATGTCTTAAAGAGGTCAAACTGCCGCTCCCCGTATCCGCCGCTTAGGAAATGCCCCCGGCTTTGCAGGTACATCTTTCCGTCCGCGCCGAAACTGATACCGCAGTTCGCACCGTCCACCTTTTCCTCTAAAACCAGGTATTTTCCCTTGATTTCCCCAAACGGTACATTTTTCAAATCCTCGTCCCCCGCCTGTTTCCTGGAACCCTCCAGGTGGCGGGTACGCGGATATTTATAAATCTGCTCCATAAAATCATTCCTCCATTCCATCCGGTGCATTTTTATGCAGTCCGCGCGCGCCGGACACCTGCCAGCTTCGCCGGCATCCTTCCTTTGGGTGCCCGTGTGCAATTGAACTCTGTGCGCCGCCTTAGCGGCATACTTTCCCTGCACGGGGCTATGCATAAAAAATGCCATGAAGGAATATCTTTCACGGCAAACACAATAGATAACAGAAAATACCGGCACCTGCCGTTGCCTGCAGGTTAAACCGTATCTTCCTCTTTTGCTTTTCTTCCACGGGCAGCATGACAAGCCATACCGTATTACATGGGAAACCTCCTATCCGAACCCGGAATTTGGAACGGATTTTTCCAAATTCCAATTCTTTTATCAAAAAATGCTACTGTCTGTTTCCAAACATAACACCAGGGCAGGTTTTTGTCAAACACTGTATTTTTTCCAGCGAAAACAAAATCTATTATGGTTCCTATCGGTCCACCATACATCTAATATTTACATACTTCTTTTGTTTTCTCCCCGTTTTAATTTTTTAATGCATTATAAATACTATAAATTTCTCCGTAATTTTTCTTTACATAATCCTGTACCTCGGTTTCATAACAAAGGACATTATTTTCCACTTCTTTCCCAAAAGGATTTTCCCCCCTTTTCTCCAAAAAATCACGGTAAAATGCCTTTAAATAATCCTTCTTCTTTCCTTCCCCCTGTTTTTCCAGCCATTCACTTATCCGTTTATCCGCAGCATCCCACGATTTACTGCCATTCATTATCATTTTCTCAATGATACAAACCGGATTATTGGATAAAAAATAATCAATTTCAATTGCCGGAAACATACTTTGATCCTTCAATAAATTTTCCACTTTTCCCAAATCCCCTCGGCTCTTTATCACCGCCGTATAATCATCCAAAAGGATTTCCAATTGTTTCATCAGGTCAAAGGAAAAAGTTATTTTAATATGTCCCCTCACTGTTTCTATGGATAAACTGTCACATAAACAAATATAATTTACTTTCCGGTTATTAATCTGCGTAATTTTTTCATATTTACAGTCGCACCCGGTGCACTGGTACTCGCGTTCTTCCTCCAAAAGAATTTTTCCGCAATTGGAACATTGGAGGTAATTATGCTTATCATTAATCAATAACCGGAACCGGTTCCATTCCTGCAGATCGTCACAAAGCCTTACCATATAGGAAATCGGATCTTCCTGGTAAACCATCCGGAACCCGTTTTGAAATCTGTCCGTATGCCGGTAAATTGCAATCGCCGACATTTCTATGATGCACCTGTCTTCCGTATTCATGGAATAAATCTTACCGCCGTAATAAAAATGCATCAGAAGACTGACGGCGGATAACACGCCATGATTATTCACCGCATATTTTTTCTTAATCTCCTTATGGTCTACCTGTCTAAAAAGCTGGCTTTCCAAAAGAAGTGCCTTTATTTCTGCAAATTCCGCCTTTACGGTTGGGGATAAAATCTTTAAATACGGCGGGTAATCCGCTAATGTTTGGGCAGAACGCAAATAAAATTCCAATGGATAACCAATATCATGCAGCATAGAACTGACCATAAATATTTTATAGGACCAACCTTCCAACCTATCCAAAATCTTCTGTCTATAATCTTCGCTGCCAATTTCCGCCTTTTTCCCGTTTTTCTCCAAATATAACTGCTCTGCCTGGGATAATAAATATCTTGCGGCGCTTCCTTTTGCCTGGTAAACAGTCTCGGAGACATTCTTTAACAAGTCGAATTCAAGCAGCAAAACAGATCCCAAAAATGCATTTTTCATCTGATGCTTTGCATGTTCCCTGATATTCACCGGATTGCCGCAGGCATCATGTTCAAAAAATATACTGTTTTCAATAGTTCCGTAATTATTAACCAATAACTCCTCAAGTCCCTCAATTCCAACATATTCATGCAGGAATTTCTGCATACCTTCCAACAGGCAGATCTGACGTTTGGCATCTTCCTTTCCATAGAGCAGTTCTTTCGATCCTAATATGGAATGTATGTTTTTCTCCGTCAGCCCATATTCCTGCGGCGAAATCTCTTTTTTCCATGCTTCTTTTAAACCGTTTTTATTCTTCCCTTCATACAACAGCTTTTCAAAATAATCATACATTTCCGTGTCATTGATTTCCATGCTACGCATCCCATCCCCTCTTACTATATTTCTTTAAACTTTTCACCGGTAAATAAATAGTCTTCCGGATGATTTTCCACTTTTTCACCATTTAAATATACGGAACTCATCGCAACATTTTCCGAATATCTCCAACGCCATATCTTTGTGTCCGCTTTTTCTAGCTGTTTCAATACCTCCTCTTTAATCCTGTTCCATTCTTCATCTGCATCTTTCGTTTTGTCTTTCAGCCATCCGTCATAATTCTGCACATCATTTATTATAATATTCATCGTTCTCTCCGATGACAATTTCTTAAACCCATTCACGCTGTCTTCCAAACACTGTACGCATTTATGAATATGGGCATGATCCAATGTCGTCACATAATCCTCCTGTACACCCAAAACATCCTTTTTTACCATTTTATAACATTCCAAAAGAATTTCCTGTTCAAAATCAGAAAATCCCGGCGCACAATCCAATACCAACAGTGTTTCCGGTACCTCACTAAATTTTTGCTTAATAAATGAAAGTACATTTTCTTTCAACGTTGTCTGCGCTATATTCTGATGATTAATAAAATGCGGTTCCCCATATGAGGAACTGTTTTTTAATCCCGGCTCCAAAAAAGCCGCATACAGAAATTCCTTCCTGACACCATCCTTTAAATGAAGGGGGATCTTAACCGCATTCTTCGTCAGATTAAAGTACTTTTTTTCTTTTGTATATTTATCGTCAAACAAATAGCTGGTACCGGTTCCCAAAATATCCAAATCCATGTAAATGACATTGGTATATTTTTCCCTGTTTTTCCAAGGCAATGCATCGAACAGGGCACTGATACAGTAACTTAAAGACAAAGTCGTTTTTCCTGCCCCTCCTTTAAAGGAATTGACAAAAATAATTTTCCCTTTCGTTTCTTCCAAAACATCTTCCGTATTCTTTTCCATGGTTAATCCCCCTTTATCTTATTTTGTATCTCATATAATTTTTCACGTTCTTCTTTCTTTAGCAGGTCTTCCACATTCCCGCAATTCAATACTCTGTCTAACATATCCCCGCCATACCGTTCCCTGAACTGCAGGACTGCCCGCTCGTCAACCACGGACTTTTTCTCCACAAAACGGAGCATTTCATGGATTTTCACCGCTTCCATGCAGTCTCCTTCCGTCCCTTCGTCCTCCCTGCCGTCACATTCCTGCCCGTCTTCAAATTCCAGTTTCATACTGTTTCCCCTGCATAGTTTTTCCACCATAAGCACCGCCGGCAGACTGTGGGTCTTTTCAAACCATTGGTCCAGCCATGATTCATAAAAATACATGCTAAGGACATTTACTTCCCTGAAAAAGCGGTTCATCTGCCAGTCCAGCCACATTTTACACCGCTGTTTCCAATCTTCCTCCTTTTCCTCCGTATCTTCTCCCATTATCCCGCATTTGCAGCGGAACCCATCCGGCACATACCAAATTTCCAAATAGATATCCTCGGCATCCGGCAGAATTACCTTTGTAATATCACCAGCCCCTAACGAATCCTGATAAAATTCCCTGACCGAATATCCTATCCTGGGTTCTCCCGTTACCGGAAGGCGGCGCGCTGTATTTTTACTGTCAAAATTCAGTATCATAATGCTTTTTCCATTGTGTTTGCGTTTATGCGCCTGGATATAATCATTTTGATAAATATCCGAAAGTATATGTTCATTTGAACTCAAAGCCACAATGGTTTTCTCCGGATTCCGTGATACCTGTTTTTTTATAAAATCCAAAATCCCATTGTCAATTTCCCTGCTTTTCCATATCCACAGCCCTTCCGCGCCATTATCCGTAATATACTGCAAAGTATCCCATAAATACGGGATATACGTTTTTCCAACGCGGAAAAAATATTCGACCTGCTGATCCAGCCGGAATCCTTCCAACTGATTCCAAACCACAGTTTGGTTCTGCTTTACGGATACCGCCCTCGGCGTACGGTACAGGATGGAGCTGTCTGCAAGAACCACCATATCCGCTTCGCCCGCAATCTTCTCCATATCATATTTATTTTCGTTTAGGTAATTCGTCCTTCCAAAGCGGAACTGAATCAATCCGTTTGTACTGGCAGTATCCCACATCCGCGATAGTTTCTGCTTAAACTCCTCCTCTTTTACCGTCAAAACCAAAAACGTTATCCTCGCCACATTACAGACATTTCCCATGGCAATCTTCCGAATTTTCTGTACCAGCGAAGTCAAACCTCCCAAATCGCTGATATCCACCAGGGCGACGGTTATTTCCGTTAACAGCGGATGTTTTCTGATATAATCCAGAATTTGTTTTTGGATAATGACAAAATCCAAAACGGAATAAACAATTCCATTTTCTATATTGGAAAACTTTACTTCTTTACTTTGCCATACCGTATTGTAATCCAAAGCATAAATTCCGCCCATCTTCATAAATTCCACCGGGAACTGCATACCGAGTTTTTTCAGTAAAGCGGTTTGGATGGAATCCTTTACCCTGCCGATACCGCTTTCATCCTGACTGTCCAAAATAAATTCAAACATTTTTTTGATACCCATGTAATAAAAGACACAAACCGGATGGAAAAAAGGCATAACGATGCAGGAATCTTCCATATTACAAAACAAGCACTGCAGACGCGGAATCAAATCCGGTTCCGGCGCAGCAAAATGCCGGACTTTTTCATCCGTAAGTATATATGCCAGCAGTTCAAAATACCGGTCCGTATACCCTTCCGCCCGCTTACAGAAGGTATGCAGGCATATCGGGGTGGCTTCCAAAACCCCGTCCCATGCTTCCAAAAACGACTGTTCCAGCGCATCCACCTTTTGTATCAATTCTTCCCTTTTATCCGGCGGAAGGTTCTTATTTCTAATCCCGGATTTTATTTCTTCCATCTGTTCCCGGTAACGGCTCTCATCGTCCCGGTTCCAGGAATAATCTTCCCATTTTAAATCAAAATCGAAATTATCCTTTTCTCTTTCCTTCAGCCATTCTTCTTCCAAAACGGAAATTTCTTCTTTCACATACTCCCTTATTTTATACTCATAAGAAAAACCATAGACCACATCCGCTGCGGAAGAATCGGTTTCCGCAACGTTCATGCCACTATCCTTTGGCGCGTTTTTTAAATGCTTCTCCATATCTTCGTAGTCTAATTTTTTAAAAATTTTTGAAAGTTCTCCGCTGTATAGCCCGTTGGAAATGGCTTTCTCCCAACTCTGATTTTCTATTTCATGATTCATGACCGCCTTTGTCAGACGTTTTTCCACGATATCATATTTGGATAAACGCATCATTCTGCGGATTTTTCCTTTTTTCAGTACTTCCTGGGATCTGCTTTTCCATATTCCCAGCTCCGGCAGATTCTCATTCAGCTTAACCGGCTGTATCACATTGCGCTCATCCATGCATGGCAGCAAATAACGCAGTAACTCCCACAGGGAAATTTCATCCTGCTCCAGTATCGTTTCCAAAAAATTCCTGATATCCCTTTCCAACTCAACATTAAGCGCTTTTGACAAACAATCCAACACTTCTTCCCGCTTGCCGCTTAATAACGGATATTCGTTAAAGTCTTTTAGGGAATCAATCTGCTTAATCCCTTCCCCTGACAACAATACGATTTTTTTTACACCCGCGTCATTTCTTAATCTGACCGCTTCGGAATAGTCCTTATTTTTGATAATGACAATTTGGTATTCCGTACGATTTGGAATTTGGATTTTCTGCAGAAGTTCTTCCTCGATATCACATAAAGACAGGAAAAATTCCTCCCTGCCCTTTGTCAGTATGGAAATGTATTCTTTGAAATATGAGACAAAACATTGGTAAATATCCATCATACTAACTTCAATCCCCCCTTTTCCTCCGGCAATGTAACCACATAGCCGCTGTCTGACAGCTTGATCAGGCAATTCGCGTTATTTAGGGTGTCAATAAACACCGCTTTATTTTTGGAATAATCAAACGCGGACAGTTTCGGTTTTACGCTCTTTACCGCTCTTTCGTTTATTTTGGATTTTACGATCACAATACGGTATCTCTCATAAAGGAACTCCAAAAAATTATCCAAATAATCATACTTCCGCTCTTTAATCGCCAAATAAAGACGGACATAAAATTCCGTTAAGGAGCCGGACATGGCAAAGTATTTTTGCCTGGCATTATTATCCGGATAAACCATTCCGATTTGTTTCCCACTGGTGGGCAGGACGGAAGACATTTTGTTTAAAGTGGAACCGGTTCTGCTTTTTGTCAAGCTAATATACCGGAGCACAAATTCCTCCACAGTTACCTCATCTTCCCCTTCCTGTAAATGAAACGCTTTCACGATTTCCCCATACTCCAGTTTGTTATCCCTACGCTGCTTTCTTCCCATCACTTCCACCGCAAATTCATTAAATTCTCTCTCTTTGATATATACGCTCCCGGCTTCCGTACGGATTTTTATCTTTTCTTCCTCACCTATTTCCTTTCTGACGGCATCGCGGTAATATGCCTGCATTAAGTTCGGAAATAAATCACGTATTCCGGCATAATTGTTATAACATGCCCTATGTATATTCCCTTCCAGCCTGGCATCCTGGATTCCTCCCTGGCATAACAAAAAAGCTCTGCTGCCTTTCCTACGTACAATATATTGAATCACGTAACTGGTAAGAAGAACAGATAAATAATTATACCTGCGGTAAAAATCAAGTTTGCAAAAAAAATCATGTGTTAACAATTTATCTAAATCTTTATTTAATTGCCTGCCCAAACTTCTCATCCAGTTCTGTTCCGAATCGTTCAACATACCCCAAAACGTATCCGTATCACTATACTCCATTCTTTTCGCATATTTGACTTGCCCAGTCTGTTCCTGGAATAAAATTTTCAGGATTTGGCTTAATCCTGCATTTCCGCCAAAAACATAAACAGCCAATTTCTCCCTCATGGCAGTAAAATCAAATTTTTTATCATAATTCTGCAAATGAAACAGCAGATGACGCAATGTCGGAGCGCTTTCCGTCAGCATATCCTGTGTCATCGGAAAGTAATAATGCTTCGTTTTTGTATTGATTTTTTTATTTTCTTCCTGAATCACCTGCGTACCCAAATACCGTTTTAAAAAAACATTGAAGGATTCCTTCAGTTTTTCCCGGTTTTGGTCGTCTTCCGTATACAGAACCCCGTTTTTTGCAAATGTCTCAAAATCATATCGTTTACCGTTTTCCCCCGTCTGTTGAAAATAGTCCAACAAAAAATTATTCGTCAGCAGATATTTGGGCGTTTCCGGGGCAGATATCCCCACATATGCCGCCAACCCTTCGCTTGCCTTATCCTTCTGCATCTTAATCCTCTTTCCTGATCCGTACCGTACGCGTCTGCTCTCCCGTGAAAAAATCTTCATGGGAATGCACCGTAAGGGAAAAATCGCACATTTTCTCCGTTTTCTCATCAAAACGGATGACAATGGAATCGTAGGCATCCTCTTTTTCTTCCAGTATTTTGTGGAAAAAAGTATGGACCGCATATTCTTCCACGGTCAGTTCATTCCGGTTCAAATAATAATCCTGGCTGAACATCATCAAATACCGGAACTGCCTGTAATCAATCAACAGGCTGATTAATTTCCGGCTCCCGTCTTTTTTTCGGGCAAGGTAGCTTAGATAAAATTTATTCCACATGTGATCCGAAGGCTGATTTACACTTCCAATCTGAATATCATACCGGTGCCAAATCATGCCGATGTCCTGCATTACCATAAATTCCGTCCGGATTTTATTACCCAAAATCAGCGGCGTATCCGTCACCACTAACCCAATATCGCTTTTTCCCCGGTTTCCCATTCTGCCGATTCCTTTCTTAAGCATCTGCAGCGTGGGATGTCTGTCCTGTACCGTATCATAATGAAACGGCCGGGTATTCATATATTCCAAAACATCATAAAATTCCGGCAGGTAATCCACATTTAACATTCCGTATTGGTTTTCCGCCCCTTCAAAATAACGTTTTCTCCGGTATTTCACATATTCCTCTTTGGTTTTTACGCAATCCGGGTATTCTCCCCTTTTCAATGCCGGATCCATACGGGATATCTTCTCCAGTAAAATATCGTTATTTTCCCGGAAAATATTGTAATAGAAAACATTCTCCAAATCTTCCTGCCGTCCTGCCCTTTCCCGCCGTTCCGCGCAGTCCTCGCCAAAAGTAACCGCATACGCCAAAAGCGACAGCAGTTCCCGGAACGTGATATGCCCGCCCGTCAAATAAACCGCATTGCAAATTGTCCGCATTCCTTCCAAACCAGAAGGGGATAATAATTTTTCTATATTTTCCCTGTAAACGCATTTTCCGTAACAAGGACAGGATAAACCGGCGCAATCCTGCTCCGACTTATCCCCGTACCCTAAAAACTCTTTCATGATGTGATAAAAAACTTCCTGCTTTTCAGCTAAATTACGTTTTTCAAAATTCCAAATGTGGATATCCTCCCGCTCTTTCGTCAATTCCTCCATGAGTCCAAAATCATATTGAATGACTGCCTGGGTAAATACACCCACATTGGCAGAAACCACCAGCCGCTCCTTACTGGTTCCGTCCGCCACGTTCCTTAAACGCCGGATCAACTCCTGTTTATCCTGCTCCGCTAATGCCGAAAAATCACTGCACGGCTTGGAAAATCCCTTTTCCACCAGCAGGCTTCCGATATTGCGTAAAATACGAGATTTTCCGTCCCCCGCCTCCCCCGTCAATACAATTATATTAATATTATCTATTCTATCACGGATTTCCTTTTCTTCCGGCAGTTCAATATGAAACTCCGCATCCGTATTCCTTTCATCCATCATAAAACCATGCGATTGATACTGTCCGCAGTAACGCACTAATTTTTCCACCTTTTGCATTAGAGTCATGCCGACTACCCTCCCCTATCCATGTTTCCATTTCCACCGGTCAAAAATGAGGGCTAACACTTTCTTTCAGATGAACCGTAACCAATTCAAGCAATCTCCGATTCGTTATCATTGCTACCGTATACTGTACCACCAAAAATACACTCATCCCATCATTGATAATAGCATAGAATATTTTGTAATTCAAGGCTTATCCATATGTGTATATTACGATTCCCATTTTACCCAGCACGGCACATTTACCGGACATACCCCCAAAGAATCCGTTCCACCGCTCCCAAATACGTCTTTCCGAATATATTTAAATGGTTTAACAAATGGTAAAGGTTATAACAGTCACGGCGTCCCGCATATCCCTCCTGCATGGGTGCGGCTTTCCGGTAAACATCATAAAAAGCCTGTGGAAAACCGCCGAACAGTTCCGTCATGGCAATATCCGCTTCCGCATGTCCCACGGAAACCGCAGGGTCGATGAGCCACGCCCTGCCGTCCTTTCCCGTGACCACGTTTCCCGACCATAAATCCCCGTGCAGCAGCGATGGGGACTTTGGCTCCACAAGGATATCGCCTAACCGGTCCAGCAGTTTCGCCACCTTCCTTCTCCCCTCCCGGTCAAAATAGCCGGACGCTTTCCGGAACTGCGGTTCCAGACGGCAGTCGCGGAAAAATGCAATCCAACCGTCCTTTGCGGTATTTATCTGCCTGCCCCTGCCGATATAATTATCACACACAAAGCCGTATTTCCCTCCCGCCACCAAATCCGATGCATCCGCCCCGTGCATGGCGGCCAACTGACGTGCAAAGGTCTCCCAATAGTCAGGAATCCGGCGCTCCCCCGCAATCCATTCCATAAGCAGGAACGAATATCCCGTTCCTTTCCCGTCCATCCCGCTGCAAAGAATACGCGGTGTCCCAATGGTTCCCGTTCTGGCAATGGCGGACAGCCCTACCGCTTCCGCGGCAAAAAGGGGGGCATTGCCCTTTGTATTGGCTTTCATAAACAGGTCCGTCCCATCCGTCAGCGTCAGCCCATACGCCTCGTTACTGTCTCCCCCCGCAATCCGCCTTGTCTGCGCAATTTCCACCCCGTCCCCAAACAGTGAGGACAGCGCGTCTTCCATGGAAGTAAAATAGGGAATTCCGTCATGCTGCTCCGCCGACGGATTTTTGTGGGTTCCCTGCTTGCCATGCCTGTCCATTCCATTTTCCATCCCTTTTGCCCCTTCCTTCCCGTTTCGGGTTTCTTATTCCTGCGGGCAACGGGCCAAGCAGCCGCACTTGTGCGGATACTTGGCGATTGCCGGTTACCGTTCTTTTCCGGTTAGCGGTTCCCCTTCCCCGCGGAAAGTCAAGGTTCCGTTTTCCCGTGTCTTTCTGGCACGTTTTTGCCGACTTCCCCTTTCATGCGGTCTGCCGTTTCCGCATCCAGCAGATACTGCTTTCCTTCCTTTTGCTTTTCCACATATCCCCGGTATGATTCCTCCCCTGCCCGTTTTACTTCCTCCCTAAATTCCCTTGCGGAAATCAGCGTGCATCCCTGCCCCCTTATGATAATCTGCTCCATGCCGTCCGATGTCGCCACCGTCACTTTTGCCCGCCTTCCGTTCTCGTGGGCAAATTTCTCGATGTACTGGTCCGCCGTTTCCGCTTCCTTTGTGTAGACCACATGGATGTTGTGGTAATCCAGGATTTCCGTCTCATGCCCCTGGACCCGGTAGGCGTCAAATACCACGATGAGATGAATACCGCGCACACCCTGGTAGTTGCAGAGGATGTCCATCAGCTTTCCGCGCGCCCCGTCAATATTTATGGCGGCAAGCTCCCGCAAATCTTCCCATGCATGGATGATGTTGTAACCGTCCACAAGCAGGAATTCTTCCTGCCGCAGGAATTCTTCCTGCCGCAGAGATTTTTCCTGCCGCAAAGATTTTTCCTGTGTCTTCTGCAGTCTGCCGTAATGATACGTCGCCGCAGACCGGTTTTCCTTTTGTCCTGCAGGATGTTTTGCCGCCTTTTTCCGGTTGGCGTGGCAGGCTTTATCCAAAATGGCGTCCACTTCCTCCGTGCCGAGCCATGCTTTTTCTTCTTCCTGCCGCCTTTTCCTGTCTGGTATTCCTGCTTTGGCTCCCTGTTTCGTTCCGTCTTCCGGCTCCGTTCCCCAGCCCGGCGCAATCCCCGGTCCGTTTGGAAAAGGGCTTTCCACATGCATGTATTCCTTTACCCGGTCCCACTCCACCACAAAACCGGCGCCATGGGCGCAGAATACCGAGCCGGAGGGGTTCTCCAAATCCCGCTCCGGCTCATATCCGGTACCTTCCACGACCTCCTGTGCATTGTGGCACGGTTCGTATCCCCGGAAAGTACAGGAGAGTTTCCCCACTCCTCTTGTATAGGCGGCAAGCTCTTTTTGGTAATCCAGCATGGCAACCGCCGGCACTTTCCCGCACAGTACCGTCATACCGTTTTCCGCCGCAGGCAGCCCGAAAACGGCGGAACGCTTTTCCATGTCCGTCATGGCGCGTCCTGTCATTCCTTCCGGCACTTCCAGCCGGAAATCATAATAAGGCTCCAGCAGCACGGACTGCGCTTCCATTAATCCCTGCCGCAGCGCCCGGTAAGTTGCCTGTCTGAAATCCCCGCCTTCCGTATGCTTTTGGTGGGCACGCCCTGCCACCAGCGTAATCCGCATATCCGTGATGGGTGCTCCCGTTAATACCCCCTTATGCTCCTTTTCCTCCAAATGGGTCAGCACCAGCCGCTGCCAGTTCCGGTCCAGTTCATCCTCGCTGCAGTCTGCGGCAAATTTTAACCCGCATCCCGGTTCCGCCGCTTCCAGCAGCAGGTGCACTTCCGCATAATGGCGCAAGGGCTCAAAATGTCCCACGCCCTCCACGCTTCCGGCAATAGTTTCCTTATAGACGATATTGCCGGTCCCGAATCCAACCATTATCCCGAACCGCTCCTGAATCATACTCCCAAGTACCTCGGTCTGCACTTCCCCCATGATTTTTGCCTGTATTTCTTTTCGTTCCCCGTCCCATACGATATGCAAAAGGGGCTCCTCCTCCTCAAGCTGCCGCAGTTTCGGCAAAAACAAGGACGCGTCAAGCCCCTCCGGCAAAATCATCCGGTAGGTCATCACCGGCTCCAAGACCGGAAGGAAACCTTCTTTTTCCGCGCCCAGCCCTTCCCCCGCATAGGTCTTCGACAGACCGAGCACCGCACAGACATCCCCTGCGGACACTTCCTCTGCGGCATTGTATTTTTCCCCGGAATAAATGCGGATCTGATGGATTTTTTCCTCCCATTCTTCCGTTCCGGTCCTGCCCCGTAACGCCGCTTTCGTCCGCAGCGTCCCGCCCGTTACTTTTAAAAAAGTCAGACGGTTTCCCTGGGCATCCCTGCCGATTTTAAACACTTTCGCGGCAAATTCCTCCCCGTAAACCGGAACCTGTACAAAACGGCAAAGCCCCTGCAGAAACTCCCCAACGCCCTCGTTTTTTAACGCGGAACCGAAAAAGCAGGGGAAAATCTTCCGTCTGCGGACCAGCCTTTGGATTTCCTCCTCCCCTACCGAACCGTTTTCCAGGAAAATCTCCAGCGTCCGTTCATCCGCCACCGCCACGTTTTCATAAAATTCTTCCGTGTCGGTATGGGTAAAATCCGTACACTCCCCGTGGAGCCGCTGCTTAAGCTGCTGAAGCAGCATTTCTTTCCCCGCCTTAAGCTGGTCCATTTTATTGATGAACAGGAAAACGGGAACGCCGTATTCCGCCAGCAGCCGCCAAAGCGTCCGGGTATGCCCCTGTATGCCGTCCGCGCCGTTTATCACCAGTACGGCATAATCGAGCACCTGCAATGTCCGTTCCATCTCTGCGGAAAAATCCACATGCCCCGGCGTATCCAAGAGCGTTACCTGAATATCCCCCAGTCGGAACAACGCCTGCTTGGAAAAAATCGTAATTCCCCTGTCGCGCTCCAGCGCATAAGTATCCAAAAAAGCGTCTTTGTTGTCCACTCTTCCCATCTTACGGATACTTCCCCCATGATAGAGCACCGCTTCCGAAAGGGTGGTTTTGCCCGCATCCACATGCGCCAAGATTCCTATGACCAGCTTTTTCATCGCCATCTACAACTCCAATCCGCCAAAAAAATCCTCCCCCGCACGTTCCCCATCCAGGCATTCCAAAAGATACCGCATCATTTCCGGATTCGTCCCGCCAAGCCCCTCCATCAGAAGCCGGATTTCCTCCCAATCCAAACACCCGCTTTCCTTAAGAATCTTAAGGTAAACGACCTGGCGGCAGTATTCCCAATCCCTGTCGCAAACCACGTCGGTCAGCAGCCCGCCCTTCCCCGCCGGCACGTCCCGTTCGCGCATTTGCCCCGCCAGGTATCCCCGCAGTCTCTCCTCCATGGTTTCGTCCAGGTAATCCGGATAACGGAGCCGCTGCAGTGCCAGTCTTATCTTATCCTTCCGCTTTCCCTCCACGTATTTCGGGATCTGCTCGTCCATATCCTCCACATGGAACCACCCGATGAAAACCGGCTCAAAACCTTCCTCATCGGGTGCCTCCAAATAATCCGCCAACGCCCTGTCGTACTGTCCCATCCATTCCCCGTGGGTCCGTTCATCCCCTGCAAACTCCGGCCGGAGTAAGGCGTCCTTTTCCATTACCGTTACCGCGGATGCCAGGAAATACGGCAGTCCCTGATTCTTTGCCGTACATCCCCTCACCGTTATTTTCCTTAACCGCCTGCAGTCCAAAAATACTTTCTTCCCGCATTCCATACCGGAAAAGGGAAGTACCAGTTCTTCCAGATTCTGCATATGGGCAAACGCCCAATCACCAATCCGTACCACGCCATCCGGTATTTCCAGCTTCCGCAGGGTTTTGCAGCTTAAAAATGCCTTCGGCGCAATTCCCGTTACCGCTGCGCCGTCTTCTTCCTTCGGTACGGCAAAAGAGAAGAAACGGCCGCTGCCCACATACCGTACAAACCAATGTCCTTCTCCATGCATCATCCTGTCTTACCTTTTCCCATTGTCATTCCCATCTTCCTTTTTCCGACGGCTTCCGTCCCCTGCCTGTTTTCGCCATGGTCCTGTTATCCCGTCTGCTGCTTTAACGCTTCCTGTTTCATCATGAATTTCTCATGGTACATCATCTTGTCCGCACGCCGCAGCGTATCTCCCAAATCGTAATCAATCCGTTTGTCATACAACTCATAGCCGCAGGCAATCCGTATGGGGAATTCCTCCGGCTCCTTCCGGTTGATTTTTTCCACGCTGTCTTTCAGGCGCTGCACCTGCTTCTTGCAGTCGCTGATCGTAACGCCTTTTAACAGTACGCAGAATTCATCCCCGCCCATGCGGTAACATTTCCCCAATTCCCCAAACGTCTCCTGAATCTTTTTCGCGCTGGTGACAATATACCGGTCGCCCTTCTCATGTCCGCGGGTATCGTTGCATTTTTTCAGGTCGTTCAAGTCAAACATCACCACAATGTACTGCTCCGGCTCAAAATCCTCCGCTCCCGTATCCGCCGCATAAGCGGTCCGGTTATACAGCCCGGTCAACTGGTCATGGTACGCCATCTGTTCATAATGCCTTGCCTGCATCCCGATACTGATTAACTTCCTCATGTCCTGCACGGAACGGATGCCGAGCACTACAATGTAAATCAAAAAACCCAACATCCCCAGTACCATCATGGAAGCCCCGTTGGACAGGTAATAAATCGCCACATCTATGATATATCCCACCATACAGAAAGCCAGGCAGACCACCAGTACCTTTATCCTGCTGTTCCATCCTACTTTCCGCAGTTCATATACAAGCATTGAAATCATAATGACAATCAGGCTTATCATCACCGCATGATTCATCCATACCGCCTGACGCAAATCCGCAATGCCAAACATCTGCATTACCACCGAAAGCAGAATGACCGCAATGCTCGCCACACAGGGAATATCCCAAATCTTACTGTCCCTCGTGGAAAACAATTCCCGCACATACAATACAAAAGGCACCACTGCCAAAAGCAGCATGACAAACGGCATGTAGGCAAGGGATAAGGAAAACGGGAACACCAGCACCATCGCTTCCATGTCCGACAGTTTCCAAAGCCCGATAATCAGAGAAAAAATCCCAAGCAAAAGCAGGCTCTTATCCACATCTTTCTTTTGGTAATTATATAGGGTAAATACAATAAACCCGATTCCAATCATCATGGCAACCGCACTCAGCAGGAAAGGAACCGTGCTGCGCATCAGCAGTTTCCCCCATATGTCGATACGGGAACCGAAATAAAATTCCGGGACGATGTCCACCGTATTTTCGTATGCGGGAATCAGCGTAACCTTGATTTCCTTTCCGATATCCGACCGGTAAACCGGAATCCAGTTCCAGTTACTGCCCGGCGTCTTTCCAAAAGGATTCAGGGTCGACGGGCATAGACGGTATACCAATTCCCCGTCCACGGATATTTCCACTTTCTGGTGGAGCGTATAAAACACCAGGCTTGCGCCTTCGGGAGGCATTTCCGTAATCCGAATTACATATTCATTCCGGATGCCGGCAGGGGCATTCTTATCTGCCACCCTTTCCGTTTCGTATTCCGTCAGACAGCGGTAACCGCCCTTCTCCCTTTTTTCCATCACTTCGTTTCCGCACACAGCCGATATATACAGAAAAAGAAGTACGACACATGCCGCGCATACGGCATAAAGTTTTGGTATCATTTTCTTCATTTTTCCTTATTTTTACTCCTCTTTTTATAAAATACCATTTTTATTATACTGCTTTTCCCTCTTTTTTACAATTAGGGATTTTTTTCATCCGGAACTTTTTGTTCCGGCAGCGCCATCCTTGTTTTTCCAATATGCTTTTGTTATAATAAAACCATCAGATTCACGAACCCGTAAATATGCAAAAACAAATAAGGAGACTCACCCTATGGAACATTTCAATCCCTTATTACAAAACAACAAAAGCCCCCAGAAATTCATCACCATCGGCGAAATCATGCTCCGGCTGACGCCGCCCAATTATGCGAAAATCCGCATGGCGAACAATTTCGAGGCAAGTTACGGAGGGAGCGAGGCAAACATTGCGCTGGCATTGGCGAACCTGGGCGTTGACAGCACGTTTTTCAGTGTGGTTCCCAATAACAGCCTGGGCAAAAGCGCCATCCGTATGCTGCGGAGCAATGACGTACACTGCACGCCCGTTATCCTCAGTACGCCGGAAGAAACGCCGACCCACCGTCTCGGCACCTACTATTTGGAAACCGGGTACGGCATCCGTGCCAGCAAAGTGACTTACGACCGCAAAAACAGCGCCATCACGGAATATGATTTTGACAAAGTGGATATCTACGCCCTGTTGGAAGGCTTTGACTGGCTCCACTTAAGCGGTATCACGCCGGCGCTTTCCCCCAACTGCCAGAAGCTCATCATGGACTGCCTAAAGGCGGCAAACGAAAAGGGGCTGACCGTAAGTTTTGACGGAAATTTCCGCAGCGCCCTTTGGAGCTGGGAAGAAGCAAGGGACTTTTGTACCCAATGCCTGCCGTATGTGGACGTACTGCTGGGCATCGAGCCTTACCACCTTTGGAAAGACGAAGCGGACCATGGCAAAGGCGACTTCAAGGACGGCGTCCCGCTGCAGCCCACCTACGAACAGCAGGATGAAATATTCCACCGCTTCGTGGACCGCTACCCTAACCTCAAATGCATCGCCCGCCATGTCCGTTACGCACACAGCGGAAGCGAAAACAGCCTGAAAGCATTCATGTGGTACGAGGGACATACATTTGAAAGCCGGCTTTTTACCTTTAACATCCTCGACCGTGTGGGCGGCGGAGACGCTTTCGCCAGCGGCCTGATTTACGCCATCATGCATAATTACCGCGCCATGGATATGGTAAACTTCGCGGTGGCAAGCAGCGTCATCAAACATACCATCCACGGAGACGCCAATATCACCGACGATGCCCAAAGCATCCGCAACCTGATGAACATGAATTACGACATCAAACGATAAGGGGAAACAGAGAAAGGATGAAATAAAAAATAAAGAATCCCATATGCCGCGTCTTCCGCCTGTATACGGGATTTTTTATTTTTTCCTTTTTTATTTTTTCCTTCTTTTATTTTTGTCGAGCCAGTACCCCATGCAAGCCTTAAGCTGGCCGATGTCCAAAGGTTTGGTTATATGCTCGCTCATCCCCGCCTTCCGGCTCGCCGTCACGTCTTCCGCAAACGCATTGGCGGTCATCGCCACGATGGGTATTTCCACCGCATCTTCCTGCCCGGATGCGCGTATTGCCTTCGTGGCTTCGTACCCGTTCATCACAGGCATCTGCACATCCATGAAAATCAGGTCATAATACCAGGCACCCATTTCCAGGAATTTATCCACTGCCTGTTTCCCGTCCACGGCAGTTTCCACCGTCACGCCGAAATCACCGATGACTTCCTCCGCAATTTCACGGTTGATTTCATTGTCTTCCACCAGCAGAATCCTGCGTCCGCTAAAATCCTGTTCCGCATCCGCCCCATCCGGAACATCATCCTCCGCCGCCTCATCATCCGCAAGCTGTTTTAGCAGGTACACCAGACGGGACTTGAACAGGGGCTTGGATATAAACCCGTTCACGCCTGCCTGGCGCGCTTCGGTTTCCACACTGCTCCAATCGTAAGCGGAAAGGATAATAATCGGAACATCATCCCCTACCGCCCTGCGTATCTGTCTTGCCGTCTCCAAACCGTCCATATCCGGCATCTTCCAGTCCAAAATCACCGCAAAGAAATCTTCCGCTTCCTCATGGGCACGGACCACGCGCGTCACCGCTTCCCTGCCGCCCAGCACCCATTCGCTGCGCATTCCAATGTCATCCAGTACCGCACATGCCGCCTCACAGGCCAAACGGTCGTCATCCACCACCAATACCGGGAGTGCCAAAAGCCGTCCTGTATCCGGCATTTCCCTGTCCTGTTTCTTCAGATAAACGGTCACGGTAAATTTGGAACCCTCGTTTACCTTACTCTCCACATGAATATCCCCGCTCATTTTCCGGGCAATGTTTAAGGCAATCGCCATACCGAGACCCGTTCCCTCGATTTTGCTGATTCTGGAATCCTCCGCACGGCTGAACGGTTCAAAAATACGCTCCACGTATTCCGGTGTCATTCCCATCCCGTCGTCACTGATAACAAACTCGTAACAGCCGTATTCCACCATGGACGATTTTTTCTCCGTCAATTCCAACTGCAGGTGTCCGCCTTCCGGTGTATATTTCACGGAGTTGCCAAGTATATTAATTAAGACCTGCTGTAACCGCATTTCATCCCCTATCACGTCCTCATGCTCCACATTGCGGATATGGAATTCCAGTCCGTGCCGCTTCGCTTCCACGGACGGACGCAGTATGGTCAGGAGGTTTTGCACCAAATCGGAAAGTCTGAATTCTTCTTCCGTCAGGTTAATCTTCCCCGACTCAATCTTGCTCATATCAAGCACTTCGTTAATCAGGGACAACAGATGCTTGCTGGAAACGGTAATCTTACCCAGGCAGTCCGATACCCTCTCCGGCTCATCCAAATGCGCACCGGCTATGGATGTCATCCCTATAATTGCGTTCATCGGCGTACGGATGTCATGGCTCATGCGCGACAGAAATTCGCTTTTAGAGGCATTGGCATGGTTAGCCGCATCACAGGCTTCCTTTAACATCCTGCGTTCCTGTTCTTCCTTGCGCTTACTCTCCGTCACATCCTGTGCCACATACAGCGCCTTCTTTGCCTTCCCGTCTCCGCCTTCGGCAAGCACCACGGTAGCGCGTATCCATTCGTAATCCTCGGATTCCCCGTCTTCGGCGTTAATCTTACGGTATTCCAATGCCATAAACGGCTGCCCGCCGCCCAATACATCCTGCAGTTTTCCGCAGTCCATCTTATCCAAATATTCCTGTCTGTCCTCCGGATGAACGAAATGCTCGGCATATTTCCGGAAACCTTCCTCGCAGTTTTGCTCTACGCCAAGGACATCTCCCACTTCCTTTACCTGCGTAATCATACGGAACGTATTCGCTTCCAAATCAATATAATAAGAAGCGAAAAACAGGCTGCCCATGGCGTTGATGATATAATTCCGTTCCCGCTTTTCCAATGCGGCGGTTTCTTCTTCCTTCTTCTGCTTCGTAATGTCACGCCCAAGAATATTAACCATGACACTGTCCGCCTGACGGACAAAGAAAATTTGTGCCTCCACCCAAATAAGTTCCGCCCCCTTCATCCGGTACTGGCATTTCACTTCCTCGAAATTTTCCACGCTTTCCGCCTTTTCCCGCAGGCATTTCAGGGAAAGTGCCGCACGGAACCGCTCCGCATCTTCCTCATAAACGGCATGTTCCAGCGCGTTCTTTATAACCTCCCCATAGTTCCCGGTATGCACCCTTCCTGCCTCATCTTCCATTTTCAGATAAATGCGCTCGCATGTCCCCGTTTCCAAATCCACCGTACTCATGGTATTGTAGCCCGATTTGATAACGGTCGCCATCCGCATCAGGTTCCGATTCCGGTTGATTTCCTTCCTCGTTTCCTCATCCACGTCCTGGAATGCCAAAACCACCAAACCCTTATGGCTGCCGCTGTCGTGGAAATGGGCAGTGACGGACACGTAATGGTAGCTTTGGTCAAACATCCGCTGGCAGAGCATTTCCTTTTTCTGTTCGCCTTTTTCCCACGCTTCCCGCAGGGCTTTTAACGAATAATTATCCAGCATTTTCTGTCCGTACTGCGGATGGAACTTACTTTGCACGGACTCCTCCCATACATTGTCCCAATCCATGTATTCCATCTCTACCAAACCTTCCAAATCCGCGGGCATACGGACCGGATGCATGGCTCCCGTAAAGAGGTCGATAAGGTAAATCCCATAATTGACTTCCCCCAGTGACTTAATGACATCCTGGTTCCGCTTGTTGATATCTTCCAGCTCCAGACTGTGCCGGTACATGTCATGCATATCCTTCACATACAGGCGGATGCTTTGGTTTTCTGCCGTATAATCATAATCCGGAACCACTTCCATGGTATGCCAGCGGTAACCTTTACCAGTCTTTCTGCGGTACGTGCAGGTAAGGATTTTCTTTCCGCTCTTTAATGCCTCCTTTAAATACTCCGCCGCCGTAAATTTGCGGAAGCGCTCCTCATCCCTGCCAAATACATTCCCCGCCTCCAAAAAACGGTTAAACCAGTCGTCCAGCCCTGCCGCCATACTTTCCCCGTTCATCATTTCCAAGTCTTCGGGTTCCGACTTTATCAGTTCAAAACTGTCCGTTGTCAGGTTTGCACGCAGTATTTTGCTATACGTATAGCTTGCCACTTCCACATGGGGGGTAATCATAATCAAAAACGCCGGGATATCACCTCCCCACTGTATCCTCGTCGCCGCAATCTCCACCACATTTCCGAATGGGCTGGCATAATTGATGGACCTGCTTTCCTTCTTATTCCCAATCTGCAAAAGGGGACAGTTCGGGCAGGAAGCCGCCCATAGTTCATGACATGCCATTCCTAAGCAAACATTCGGCGACACCTCCTTTACCCGCTTATTAAAATACAGGATTCGGTGGTCACTTTCCTTTATGACATAAACACCAGTCGTCTGCATCGAATTTAATATCAGTTCCAAATCTTTCGTTTCCAAAACCTTACACCCCGTTCGACAAAAATTGAAATTATCTTCTATTTTCCATATATTTTTTTCAAATCCATGGTTTTGCAATAATACATCTGAAATTCACCCGGTTTCTCCTTGTACTCCGTTATGTTATGCATCATATCAGTCCCGCCAAATTTCCGCTAAATAATTCCATCCAAAAGCTACCCGTTCCGCTATTCCCCAAACTCCCTCCGGTATTTCATAAAGAAATCAAAGTATGCCCGTACATTCGCAAGTTCCGTCCACCGCTTCACGTCTACCGTTTCCTCATCCATATCGTATATTTTTGCCCCCCGCATGGAAAGCAGGAACGGCGAATGGGTGGCAATCAGAAACTGGCACCCGAAAAAACGTGCGGAATCCTCCAAAAATTTTAACAGCTCCTGCTGCTTTTCCGGCGAAAGGCTGTTTTCCGGTTCGTCCAGCAAATATAAGCCGTTCTCCCTAATCTGATCCGTAAAATACAAAAAGGCGCTTTCCCCGTTGGAATGCTCGCGCACATTATCCATCAGGTTTTCACGGACATACTGCGACTGTGTGCTTTTGCGCACCGCAATTTTTTTTTTCAGCTTCCCATAATCATCCAGCGAACGCATTTGGAAATCGGAATATTTGGTATCCAGATAATCTTCCAACAGTTCTTCCCGCTTCCGGTCAATCCCGTTATTCAGGCTCCGTATGTCCAGCATAAAATCAAACACGTCGTCGCTGGTAATAATCCTGCTGCCTGCCGGTATCCGCCCGTTTGCTTTATAACTGCACATCTGCGTATAATCCTCGAAAAAGCAGGAACGGTTATACAGCGTATCCCGCGCCAGCCCAAGTTTTTCCGCAATCACATTTAACACCGTGGTTTTTCCCGAGCCGTTTCCTCCATACAGTATGGTAACGGGTTCCAAATCCAACATACGCAGGTTGTGCTCCGATACGACCAAAAAAGGATAAACACTGTCATAGCAGGTCCTTTTCTGCCCCATTGTAAATGTATATTCCCTTTCCCTGTCCGGGAAGCAGAATTGCGATAAATATACCATGCTCCTGTTCCCTTCCTTTTATTTGTCCGGCCATTCCTGCCCCTTGCACCTGCCAATGAAGTCACAGGGAAATCCCTCGTACTGTCCGGCAGACAGTTCCTCCCCCTCCACGGATATCTTCATGCCTTTGCACTCACGCAGCCATTCCAAATGCACCAGCACATCGTAAATCCCAGACTGGTAAGCCCCAAGCACATAGCCTGCCAAAGCCTTCCTGACTTCCTGCGAAGCCCCCGCAAGCAGTTCATTGATTTCCCCGTCCCTGTCGGTTCCCCGCACTGCGGCATTTTCCACGCCGCCGGACTCCGCACAGCTTTGCGACATATTCACCAAATCATTAATCAGCTCCTTATACAGCCTGATTCCTTCGTCCATTACCATATACCCCCTCAGTATTTTAACAGATAGTCCTCATAATCCTGGTACGTAACCGTCAGGTATTCCTCTCCGCAGTTTAACCCGATTTCCATTCCCATGGGCGTATAGAAAATAATGCCCGTGCTCCCGTCCTTCAGGTAATATGCCACTTCCTGGTCCGTCAGGTATTCCAGCACTTCCGTCTCCCCATTCTGCTCCCGGCTTCTTGTACGGAAGTCCACGGCAAATTCATCGTCCACTTCCAAAATGCTCCCATTATCCAAAATCATGCCGTTTTCCATATCGATGTTCACGCAGAACAACCCGCAGTCCACCCAATAATCCGTATAAATATTTTCCTGGAACACTACGCTCATCACGCTCTCGTCCATATAGGTCACGAATCCTTCGGAATAAACCGCAAAAATTTCCTCCGGCTGCATATACTTGGAATACTCCTCAAAATATTCCTCAAAATATTCCATTTCGCTTTCAATCGCATCGTTTAAAAGTCCCAAATTCGGGACGTCCCCCATGATAACCGGATAGTCTATGGAAATCATCACCGTATCGCTGTTACCCGCATACTCATAATTCTCCCATTCGATGGAATAAGACAGGTCCGTACGGACCGCATCCTTGATTTCCCCGTAATATTCCCCATGGGCTGCCGTATCCTTCTCCGGTATTTTCGCCTGTCCGCCGGGAAGCGGTGCAGCCGGTTCCTGTTTATCCGGCACGGCATAAGACCACTCATCCCCGGAAAACTGCGCGGCAGCCCTGTCCAAAACGGCAGACTGTCTGGACACAACGCTCACCAATAGGAACATCACCAGCAAAAATGCGGCAAATAACATGCCAAACACGGCAAACAAAACCAAAAGATATGCCGTATGATTCGGCTGCTTACGCTTCCGGCAGTCTCCGCAGCCGCACGGGCACCGCCCTTCCATAAAGCCGCGGCAGGCTCCGCCTCCGAGGTTTCCCCTGCCTCCGTTCCCCACCGGATAATTTCCTGCCGGACGGCTTCCCATGGTCCCGGTTCCCGGGGAATATCCGCCTGCCGGACGGTGTCCCGCAGGATACCCGCCCGCGGGATAACTGCCCGCAGCACCGGTTCCCACAGTACCGTTTCCCGCCGGGCGGCCGTCCGGCACTCCCCTTCCTGAAGGAAGGTTCCCCCCGGAATAAACGCCGGCTGCCGGAACACCGGTACCATGACTGCCGACTTTCTGTTTCTGCTCCAACTGCGCAAGCAGGGGATGTTTATAATAAGTCTGTCCCGGACTTTGTGCCGGAATATCCGGGGCCACCCCTGACGTATTCCCTGCGGTTTCCGCTTTTAATCCATATCCGGGTTCCTGCCGCACCTCACGGCCGCTGAAAATCCCTCCCCGGAATCTTCCCTCCGCATCCTGTTCCGCTCTTTCCATTTTCCATCCTCCATGGGATGATTCGGACCCGCTTACTTCCTATTTCCGTCTGTCCGCATTCTCATCCAGCTTCTTGCCAAACGCCACTTCGCTGTAATACTCCAAAATACACTGACGCATCAGAATCAGGGCGGAAGATACCGTCGTTTCCCTGATTTTCGCCCGGTTGCCGTCAAAATTATATTTCTTCACCTTTATCTTCCCGCAGACATTGCAGGCAATGTATACCAGCCCTACCGGTTTTTCCTCTGTGCCGCCTCCCGGACCCGCCACGCCCGTTACTGCCACCGCCACCTCTGCCTTGGAAATCAGCGCTGCACCCTTTGCCATCTCCCTTGCGACTTCCTCGCTGACTGCACCCTTTTTCTCCAACAGCCCTTTCTTCACGCCGAGGATTTTCCGCTTCGCCTTGTTGGAATAAGTAATGTAACCCGACTTGTACACGTCCGAAACGCCGGGAACATTGATAATCCTTGCCGCCAGCATACCGCCGGTACAGGATTCCACCGTACTCACGGTCAGCTTGTTCGCCGCCAGCAGGTCCACCACCGCCTTTTCCAGCGTGGTATCCACGTCCGTGGTATACACATGGTTTTCAAAACGGCTCTTTAATTCCTTTACCACCGGTTTTAACAGCTTCTTCGCTTCCTTCTCGTTCTCGGCTTTTGCCGTCACACGGAAATGTACCTCACAGTTTTTCGCATAGGGGGCAATGGTAGGATTGGTCTGCTTATCAATTAAGTCCTTCACCATGGTTTCCGCCCGGCTTTCACCCACCCCGCATATTTTCACGGTTTGGGAATAAATCGTGGAATTTCCTTCCGCAAGGTAAGGCATGATGCTCTTTTCAAACATGGGAACCAGTTCGTTGGGGGGGCCCGGAAGCAGAATGATTTTCTTTCCGTCCGCTTCCATGATTACGCCCGGCGCCGTGCCGTTTTCGTTTTCCACCACGATGGCGCCCTTTGGCACCATCGCCTGCTTCCAGTTATTCCCCGTGGGTTCCATATTCCTGCGCCTAAAAAAATCCTCAATCTGCTTTTTGGACGGTTCATGCATATATAACTCCCTGCCCGCCACTTTTGCCGCCACTTCTTTCGTCAAGTCGTCTTCCGTGGGACCAAGGCCCCCCGAAAGGATTACCACGTCCGAACGCCCGATGGCTGCCTTTAAGACAGCGCTAAGCCGCTCCTCATTGTCCCCAACCACGCTCTGGTAATAACAGGCAAGCCCCAAGTCCGCGCATTTTTCCGCTAAAAACGCGGCATTCGTATTCACGATATTACCTAACAACAGCTCCGTTCCAACGGAAATCAATTCTACCGTCATTCCATCATCCCTCCTTCATCACGCTCTTATTCTTCACTAAATAATCCACCAGGGAAACCACGGTCAGCGCCAACGCAATCCACATCACTGCCGCCGTCAGCAGCCTTAAGGGTTCCAAATCGGCAATCATCAGGCAAATCATGACCATCTGGAACGTGGTTTTAAATTTCCCCCAATAACTTGCCGCGATGACTACCCCATTATCCGACGCAATCAGGCGGAACCCGCTGATGATGAACTCCCTCGCAATAATGACAATGACAACCCACGAAGGAATCCGCCGCAAATCCACCAGACAGATTAATGCCGAACAGACTAACAGTTTATCCGCCAAAGGATCCATGAATTTTCCAAAATTCGTCACCAAATGGTATTTCCTTGCAATATGCCCGTCCAGCATATCCGTCAGGCTGGCGGCGATAAACAGCGCCAGTGCAATCCATTTATCCGTGCCGCCCGCAATGGGTACCAGCATGAATACCACAAAAAACGGAATCATAACCACCCTTAACATTGTCAGTTTATTCGGTAAATTCATCGCAAATCTCTCCTATCAAATCATATTCATGGGAACCTGTTATCCGTACTTTCACAAAGTCCCCGCTCATCAATGACCGCGCAGTACGGATAAACAGATAACCGTCCACGTTTGGCGCATCCTTGTATGTACGCGCCACATAAGCATCCTCATCCGCCACTTTGCCTTCGACCATGGCATACAGTTCCCTGCCTATCATGTCCACCGCTTTTTCATAAGCAATTTCCTGCTGCAGCTCCATAATGGCATCCCTGCGTTCTTCCTTCACGTCTTCCCCAATCTGCCCTTCCATTTCCGCCGCCGGCGTGCCTTCTTCCGCCGAATACGTGAAGACACCCAAACGGTCAAATTCCATTTCGTCCACAAACTCCATCATAATCTCATGGTCTTTATCCGTCTCCTGCGGAAAACCCGCAATCAGGGTAGTCCTTAAGCAGATATCCGGTATTTCACGGCGTAATTTTTCCACCATGGCCCGTATTCCCGCACTGTCCGTCCGCCTTCCCATGCGTTTTAACACCGCGTCCGAAGCGTGCTGGATGGGAATGTCCAAATAATGGCAGATTTTCTTTTCTTCCTTTATGGTCTGTATCAGTTCTTCCGTGATTTCCTCCGGGTAACAGTACAAAATGCGTATCCAGTATAATTGAGGAATCCGGCATAATTCCCGCAGAAGTCCGGGAAGTTTTTTTTCACCGTATAAGTCCATGCCGTACCGGGTGGTTTCCTGTGCCACCAGCACCAGCTCCCTTACGCCGGCCTCCGCAAGGCTGCGTGCTTCCTCCACCAACTGCCCTAACGGCACGCTGCGGTAACCGCCGCGTATCTCCGGTATGATGCAGTACGTACAGTGTTTGTCACAGCCTTCCGCAATTTTTAAATAGGCGTAATGTCCTCCCGTCGTCACCAGCCTTTTCCGGTTGCCCACGGGCGCTGCATTTAACGGTTCCATATGGATGCCCTGCTTTCCGGCAAGCGCTTCTTCCAACGCTTCCGCAATCCGGTCTGCCGCCGTTGTCCCAAGGACGGCATCCACTTCCTCTATTTCCTCCTGGATTTCCTTTTGGTAACGCTGTGCCAGGCATCCTGCCACCACAAGCGCCTTCACCTGTCCCGACTTCTTAAGCTCTGCCATTTCCAAAATCGTATTGACGCTTTCCTCTTTGGCATCGTTGATAAAACAGCAGGTATTTACCACGACGGCTTCCGCCTCCGTCTCGTCATCCGTAAACGTATATCCCTTCTGCGCCAGCATCCCGAGCATCACTTCCGAATCCACCAGGTTTTTATCACATCCCAGCGATATCAGCAAAAGTTTCATATTGGCTCCTGTTCCCTTCCGTCATATCTGTTTCCAAAATCAGACTCTTCTTATCTTATAATCTTATAAGTCTTATAATCTAAAAAAATGCCCGCAAAAATTACGGGCATATAAACAGTTATGCTTCCTCTGCGGCAGCATCCCCCATTTCGTTTTCTGTATCTTCCGTTTCCTCTCCGTTCTTGGAGTCCGTTCCGTTCCCCGCTTCCTTTCCGGCTTCTTCTTCCCCTTCGTCTTCTGTCTCCGTCCCCGCATGTTCCTGCATTCCGGCAGACACATCCTCCCCAAGGAGCACCTGCTGCCTTAAGGCTTCCGCTTCTTCCTCGCCCAATATCCTGATTTTGGACTGGTTCAGTTCTTCAATGGCGACGGACAACGGCTTCTTCCCTGCCGCTTTCACCATGGGTTCCTCTCCGCCGATAATCTGCCTCGCCCTTTTGGACGTTGCCATAACGATGGAATACCTGCTGTTGACTACCGGAGCCTCTCCCGGTTCAACCTCGCTGTTTACTACTTTCATTAAATCCGAATAAGATGGGTGTAACATTATTTTTCTCCTTTCACCAGTTGGTCCAGTTCCCGTTTCATATTTTCCATCAGTTCCCCGCTCCGGCGCGGCGTATGGTGCGCCGCACATATCATGGAATGGAGTTCCTTCGTGCATTCATCCAAATCATCGTTAATCACTATATAATCATAATGCTCCATGCCCTGTGCTTCTTCCCCGGCACGGCGCAGGCGTTTTGCTATGACTTCCTCCGTCTCCGTCCCCCTGCCCACCAGGCGCCTCTTCAATTCCGCTGCCGTGGGCGGCATGACAAACAGCAAAAGCGCCGTTTGGAACTTCTCCTTGATTTTTAATGCCCCCTGTATCTCTATTTCGAGGATAACATCCTTCCCCGCCGCAAGCTGTGTCTCCACATACTCCTTCGGCGTGCCGTAATAATGGTCACAGTAAGAGGCATATTCCACCAAACCGTCCTGACGGATTTTCTCCTCAAATTCCTCCTTCGACACGAAAAAATATTCCCTGCCGTTCTCCTCCCCCTCCCTCGGGGATCTCGTTGTCATGGACACGGACAACGCATAGTTGTCATAATCCTGAATCATTTTTTTCATCAGCGTGCCTTTGCCCGCCCCCGAAAATCCTGAAACTACCACTAAAATACCTTTACGCTTCATCTGTATCTCCGCTTTCCGCCTGTGCCCTGTTTGCAATTGTTTCCGGCAGGAGTGCCGAAAGCACCAACTGACCGTTTTCCATCACGAGCACTGCTTTTGTTTTCCTTCCCTGCGTAGCGTCAACCGCCGCCCCCGTCTCTTTTGCATTCTGCACCATGCGCTTAACCGGCGCGGAATCCGGGCTGACAATCGCAATGATTTTTCCGGTATTTACAATATTCCCAAAACCGATATGGATTAACTTATTCATAACAACTTCCCTTATCCTTTGGCATCACTCTATATTCTGGATTTGTTCACGGACTTTTTCAATTTCCGTTTTCAGCTCGATTGCCCTGCTGGAAATCTCCAAATCGTTTGCCTTGGAAAGTATGGTATTGGCCTCCCGGTTCATCTCCTGCGCAATGAAATCCAGCTTCCTGCCGATACTTCCGCCCTCTGTAAGCGTCTGTTTCGTAGTCTCGATATGGCTGCGCAGCCGCACCAGTTCCTCGTCCACACAGACTTTGTCCGCAAACAGCGTCACTTCCATTAACAGCCGGTTCTCATCGATTTGGGCATCGTCCAAAAGTTCACGCACCCGCTCCCGCAGCTTCCTCGTATATTCATCCTGAAGCTGTGGGGAACGAGCCTCAATAAACCCCACGTTTTTCAGCATTCCGTCCAGTTTACCAAACAAATCTTCCCGCAGGTTCTCCCCTTCCTTAATCCTCGTTTGTACAAAACTCTCTGCCGCACCCCGTACCGCCGCACCGAGCACTTTCCATATCCCTTCTTCATCGATGGCCTGTTCCTCCATGGAAAACACTTCCGGATACCGGGACAACTGAGAAACCTTGATATCATTATCCAGCCCGAATTCTTTCGCCATTCCCCTTAAATAATCCAGGTATTCCGCGGCAACTTCCCTGTTATACCTGATGCAGACATTATTTTCCGTAAAATCCTCGTAGGTAATAAATACATCCACCTTACCGCGCTGAATGTATTTTTTTAATTCCGACCGGATTGCTGTCTCGAAAAAATTCAGTTTCTTGGGCATCTTGATGTTTACGTCCAAATACCTGTGGTTCACCGACTTCATCTCTACCGTAATTTTGCGTTCCGCTTCCGACACTTCACACCTGCCGAAGCCCGTCATACTTTTTATCATACTTCTCTGCCCTTTCCACTTATCCCCATGTCTACATACTTCTTCTTATTATAAGATACCATTTTATCCTCGTCAAGCGGAATTACGGAATGATGCGCGACAAACCGCAACAGTTCAGCCTGAAATGTTATGTTGGGGGGGACGGACGCACGGGAGGGAGTTTTTTGGAGGGCGGCGGCAGCGGGATTGCCTGTCCCGGTTTTCCGTGCTGGGTAGAGTAAAAATTCCGGCTCATTTCATAATGTGCAAAGTTATGTAACAGATTTAAACCATTCCTCAGTCTTTTTATAATAATCAATAATATCGCTAATGCCATCCCTATTTATTTCTTCATACCAGTTTTCATGTCCGTTGGAAAAATTAAAAAAGCTAATTGCATTATCATAATATTCAGAGAAGTCAGGATTAGTATTCATTTTTTTAATGCAGTCAGCAAATGAAAAGTCTTTAAAATCTGGTGAGATTCTCCAATACCTTGGCCAATCCAAAACCATCGGACTAATAAATTTTGATTTAGGGTCATCGGTTTTGATGAAATCCCAAAAAGGAATAAAGTAATCATTATATACCGGATGATGGTTATTAAAACTTTTACCAAAAGAAATTCCTATCGCTTTACGTGCAGGTTCACCTCTTGCGGCCTCTACTAAGGGAGTACCGAAATATATTGATTTGTTGGAATCCATCAGTGCGAAGCCAGAAGAAACACAACCACGCAAAGGAATCCCCGCAATAATTGATTGGCAAAAAAAGTCCATACAAGTCTGTAAGAACGATAAATAGATTTGATGTTCTTGATAAAAAATGGGACAATAGGGAGTATCTTTTTCTCCCAACAATAAAGGGTAAGGTTCATATTTGGGAGTTGCCAGCCAATATGCCTCTCTGCGGCAAAGGTAATGAACATAAATTATAAATGTATCACTAAAATGACAAACATTAACGTGTCCATTTGCATTGGCAATATATTGTCCCTCTTTCCATGACCAGAAAGTAACGGATATACTACACAAATAGCCATGTGCTTGTAAAATCGGGAGGTTTATGGTAGTATGGAGATACGAAAACAGAAAGGAAAGCAGGCGGGAAGATTGACAGTGACGGAACAGATAGACCAGAAACATCAGGAAGATTTACAG